>Ga0136643_10010420_pt1 | contig 13734 bp, 9 predicted proteins | sample TergutLab28metaG_FD_96883 | JGI IMG/M metagenome (GOLD analysis project Ga0136643, IMG submission 96883) | Labiotermes labralis P1 segment gut microbial communities from Petit-Saut dam, French Guiana - Lab288 P1 (version 3) (version 3) | ecosystem: Host-associated > Arthropoda: Insects >...
ACCACCCATCCAAAAACTCGGTGCAGAAAACCATATGCTGCAACTCAACATCTAATGCTCCTGATGATAATGGGCGTATGTACCCGAAACACGTCGAGCTAAGAATACATCAATAAAATTACCTAGTTGCATCAAGTTGACATTTCACTTTATTTCATGAGGAAGATGCACGGTCAAACAACCCTCAAATGCCTTACCTCGGCTGTTGGTGGAGTTTAGTTATATACTGTAAGCAGCAGTTAGTGAAGCTCTTCAATAGAAGATCGGTTTGAGGCAGGACACCATAGGAAGAAGTGGGTCTTAACCTACTTAGTCACTGACTGGGTAGTCATAGACCTTGTCAAGGACTCGACTTTACCCCTCTGCTAATATGCACCGAGTACTCAGCCTTTCAAAAATTCTTCCATGTAGTAAAATAATTTTCTTTTGCATAGCAGGAGAAACGAATTTCGCCAACAGTAATCCTATAGTTTGCTGCCAGGTCTTGTGCATGAATGTGCGATAGAGTGAAGGAGGAAGGGCTAGTAAAGCTTTTGGTAATTGGATTTATTTTTTACGCAAACTAATTAATCTTTTTCGTCCGATTTGATCGAGAAAGTTCTCTTGTTACATGGAAGAACGGTAAGGCCTGGGAAAGTTTCCTGTTTTCAAGCATGCTAATTAGTTAAAGACTCCCTCTCTTCAATTCTTTTCCAAGATCTTGGGCGAATTCAACGCTCTTCAGTGGAGTTGAACCTGTTTACTACTTGTTTGGACCAGTTTTTCCCTCACTGTGTGTTCTGGAAAGAGGCTGTTTTATGAAAATATTGCGGGGTGTGAAACAGTAATATTGACGACTTGGACGACTAAAAGTACCTAAAATTACCTTTTATTTACAGAAGAATAAATAGTACATAATTTCAGTCGTACAATTTTTTTATAGGTCTGTTTTTATTTACTGAAGCATAAATGGCGGCGAAGTCCATCACTCTGGATTTGATTGCTTATGACAGTATATTACAGTACATTTCATTATGTCATGAACAAGATAAATAATGTGAAATGCGTGTAAAATGAACTTTCGTTGTCCCATTCTAATGAAGCTATATGTAAAATAGTTTTTGTAACTAGAGTTTCTAGTTTTTAGTACCTTGGATTATTATTTGTTGGTTTGTTTTTGTTCCATCACTTGCACAGATTAGGCAAACAAAACACATAAACGGTAAACGTACGTATAGAATAACGAGATTTTTTGACTTTCTCATTTTTTTTAATTTTGAAAAATTTCGCAGGAATAAACAGCTGTAATGTGCGTTGTTATGTTTTATATACACAAATTTAAAAGATGAAAAATATAATTTAAAAGTATTAATCAAATTCCAGGAAAGGTTTTTTTTTTAAATACGAGGTAAAACAGTCAGCTGTGCGACATTCCTGTTTTCAATCAGAAATTGTTGTCTTAACACTGGAAGGAGCCAATTATTATATGTATTTATAAAAAGGACGATAAAACGGAATTGTTGAATTCTATCGTTTTTATCAACTACTACTACTACATACGAACTTCTGTCCAGCACCTTATGTGGATGCTTAATCCATATGAGACGAGAATAACTGAGGATAATCAATATGGATTTCAACGTAAAGGATAAAAGTTTGGTGAATTTTATTTTGGCATCAAACAATTGAGAATGAATGGAAAAACAGTAAGATATTTATGAGCGTTAAGAAATCCTGTGATTCAGCTAGAAGGGTGGTTTCGTGCTCTAACTTCATTGAATCTGATGTTTATTGGACCGTGCATCATTGTGATAATTAAAGAATAAAAAATCAACTTTATGCCACTTATTATTTTATTGTATTGTTTATATGCTCAACATGTTTCGGGCATTACTATGGCCAACATCAGGAGCTTGCGACTATGTTGTTGATTACCACATTGGTGGTTTCGTTCTTGGTTTGCTGAATGTTGGAGGTTAGGTTCGGTTAGGCTGGAGTAGTGTCCGGGCTGCAGGCTAAAGAACGAAACCACCAATGTGGTAATCAACAACATAGTCGCAAGCTCCTGATGTTGGCCATAGTAATGCCCGAAACATGTTGAGCATATAAACAATACAATAAAATAATAAGTGGCATCAAATTGGTTCTTTATTCTTCAATTACCTTCATTGACTTTTGTATAATCATTAAATTATTAGTGTTAATAAAATGTGTTTACATGAAACCTATGTTAAAGTCCGAAATGGCAAATGTTTGATAATTTATATTCAGAATATTCTGAAAAAAGGAGAAAAGGAGATACCTTACAGCCATTGAGTTTAAAATTTGCTGCAGAATGTGCTCTTAGGAAATTTCAAGCAAATCAAGAAAAAATAAAATTGAAATTGTTTCTGGTCTATGCCAATGATATTACAGGTGCGGTGGTTTCAAAAAAAATTATACAATAAGGTTTTATCTTGCAATGTGGCAGTTGTTATCAATGAAGAATTCAATACGTGCCATTTTATGTACTGATAGGTGCGTGTTTCAAATGTCTGCCGCCATTCCTCAGACACCGTTCTAATCCTTCTCGAAGATATTCCACCACCTGTCGAGTCATCTCCTACGGGATTGCTGAGATTTTTTCCAATTTCTTTACTTTAGTTCTTCGATGGTTCTAGGTTAGAGATGAAAACTTTACTTTTGATATATCCCCATGGAAAGTAATTACAGGCGGAGAGATCAGGTGAACGCCAGGCCATGGAATAACACTGCCAAGAGAAATGACGTGTTGTCGAAACGTTTCTCACAGAACACTCATTGATGCCCTTGCCACTGCTGTGAACCAGACATACTTCACCGTGGATTCGATGTCTTCAGCGTGGTTCCAACAAGTTGTGGCAGCAGTCCATACAGCTAGAGCAGCAAGTTTTCGAAAATTTGTCTAGAAAATTCAAGCTTCATTTAAACATGACAAAAAAAAACTAGCATTTTACATGAAGACCTATTCTTATTTAAGATAATGTATCGCCGAATTCCTGTTAGAATGAGAAATGTTTCAAACTTTGTATAGAGTACCAAAACACAATTTATACTAAGCAACTTTTTTTTTTCAGAAAATCGTGCCCTTTATCAGATAATGTGGAAAGGTGTGGTAGAACCGGAGGGGCCACAGATGATAACGTAATATGGCTCATGAACATTGCATGCTGCATAAATGAGGCTACAAACACACACTATGAGAATGTAATACGTATTAATTTTTCACGGTGACAGTGGTCGAGCGAACGCATCTGATCTTACGTTATAAGTAGAGTACCTGTCCTGTCATTAACTCAATTTCTTATTTGTGTTTTACAGTTCTTATATGTGGCTTTACAATGGCTTTGATAGAACGCTAATACATGTAGATGACTTAGTATTCATAAACAGGTTGTGTCAATTTAAATACCCTGTAATTAATTTTACGAAATTCTGCTTACGTGAGTGGCCCAAACAAGGAATTTTGAAGAATAAATTTTGCTAGTTATATATCTGAATTAACTAAATCAGTACTATATTTATCTTTTTTACTTTGCATCATTATTTTCGGTTTATTTTCTTCTTTCCAGGCATATGATAAGATTAAACGGAGCAGTTAACCGTGTATTGCTGGCTGGTCTCTGTGCTTCGCGAATACCTTTCTCGTTGCGTGTAACAAGTAAGTAAATTTTTGGAAATTGTTTGGTGTTTAAAGCAGAATATCAATATGGAGATCAAACAAAAATTATCAGGAAATTTTATGTAATACGAACATTTATGAAGAAGCGGCAACAGCTTGAATCATCCTTACCTTTCTTTGATGAAATGAAAGAAGTGTGAAATTTGCTTCAAGGGAAGAGGCATGGGAACGCGATGAATGTAGTATTTTGACGTAAAATAAATGGAATCTTCTTCCCCTGTGACATGGAATTTATAGAGTACGTCCATAAGATCTTGTGGTTATATGAAGGAACGATGAATAACAGACCCGTACCGACGTCGACCAGGCCCGTACCGACGTCGACCACAGAGAAGATGACTTACAACAAATAAGTTAGCAGAGAACTTGAAATCAATACTAGCCGAGTGGATCGCATATGAAATGACTCAGAATTCTGTTATCGTTTTCTTTACGTTAACTTGTAATTTACTAAATGGTGTCTGGTGTAACACTGCATACGTGTAATTACGAGTCTAGCAGGATTCTATGATGGTAGATCAGTCGTAACAATCGATAGGAGAGAATTTAAGATATCAGGAGAAATTTGTGTACATTCTTGATTCTTTTAAAACATACACACTACTTTTTTTTTACCAGACTACACGACTGCCGAGCTCTTGTTTGATCGTCGTTCTGAAAAAAACACACCACTTGCCTTGAGGGTTAGCAAGTGCTGAATATTTGAATATTGCAGGTCTGTAGCCAGCAGGTTGGACTCATACTTAAAGAAGAGGCTGGTGAAGTGTTACATTTGGAGCATAGCTGTTTATGGAGCTGCAAACTGGCCACATCGGAAATTAAATTAGAAATACCTTGGAAGTTTTTCTATGTGTTTCATGAGAAGGACGGGTGAGATCATTTGGACGGATCGTGTGAAAATTGAAAAAGTATTGCATAGAGCCAAGAATGAAAGGAATATCATATATAGAGTACAGCATAGGAATGTTTATTGAATTGGTCATGTCCTGCGTGGGAAGTGCAATCTAAAACACATTACTGTAGGAGAGATAGGAGGAAGGGCAGAAGTGGCAGGAAGAAGAAAACGAAGAAGAAGAAGAATAAGAAGACGTACGCAACTACTAGCTGACCTTAAGGAAAGGAGCAGTTGTAGAAAGCTGAAATAGGATGCACTAGATCGCGCTGTGTGGAAATCTCCCTTTGGATGAAGTGCTGGACCACTCGTAACATAGATTGCGTATGGATAGGTTTTGAGATTTCACGGTGATGATCTTGTAATGATGATCTGTTGTGTGTTTCCACACACTGTAGCAGGGTTCTGTCCTGGTCGGTCAGAGCTAGGGAGTGGGTAAGAGGGTTGTGTGGTTGGTACAGAGCCAAGAACGGGCCTTTTCGCAGTTAACGGTACGACATTTGATGGTGGATGCGTGCACTTTCTTCGTAGGAGCGTTGATATTAGGGTGGGTCAGTGTTGCCACACGAGAACGAAACTATCGTCTTCTTGAGATTACTTGGAGTTTTCTTGCCTTCAGGAAATGGATTTCAACGTTACTTGTCCCGATCTGAATGTCGAAGGATTTGAAGCAAACTGGATTTCAGAAATCTTGGAAACCACTTTAAATTTCTTTGCAGGACTACTTCGTCCGTCATTCCTGATTACATTACAGTTTGTGGGGAGGAGCGACACAGGGAAACAACGTTTACAGAATTTCAATACACCGTCAACGTGTTACAATTATGGCGATCGTCGGGTGGTTCTGCTGTCACTTTGCTGCTGTATAAGAATATAGCCTACTAACTGTCGCACGTTCACACCAAATATAATGAAATATGCCTGAAAACGTAAAAAGCAATGTAATGTGAGTAAGGGTAGGGTAACGACTGGCAGATGATGGTGGTGTGACTGTTCTGAAATTTGTGTAAAAGCAGTTCAATAGCAATTAATAGGTGAATGATTGGCTGTTAGTGGGATTGTGCTGTGGTAGCGAGTGTATGTATGTATGTATGTATGTGTCTGTGTGTATGTGTGTGTATTTATGTATGTATGTATGTATGTATGTATGTATGCATGCATGCATGTATGTATGTATGTATGTATGTACGTGTGTGCGTGTGTATGTATGTACGCATGCGTGTATATATGTAGAGCATGTTTACATATTTATGTGTGTATGTATGTAAGTATGTACGCATGTGTGTGTATATGTACAGTATGTTTACGTATTTATGTGTGTATGTATGTATGTGTGTAATTATGTGTGTACGTAAGTATGTGTGGTACGTACACAATGCATACCTACGTATACATATATTTTGTGTGTATGTGTATATGTATGCGTATCCATGCAAAAGACTGAATTCACTTTTTTTTCTGAGCATAACCCCCAAACTCATACTTTTTTTTTAAAGTGCGTCACATTACATTTTCCAGTTTCTTAGTGGGTGACAGTCTTTGCTAAGTCCGAAATTTTATTAAATACTTAGTTTTAGTAAGTTGCATATTCAAGTCAGACAGAAGTTGAACGTAGCCAGATGTCGAACCTTTTCACAGGTTTGAAGAATGTAGGGTTTACGTCAAGGGTCAGAGCAAACTTTTTAAGATAAAACACTACGTAGAGATTGTTATTGACAACTAGAAGCCAGCTGAATCATTGGTCAATATGTGAGGCTTTATGTCATTAAAAAAGAGAACTCTGATTTGTGGATGGTGAACAGTTAAGTGGAAATAAATGTAATAATCTGGAACTCCAAGAGTACCTGTAATTTAACTTAATTTAATTTTCAGGAACAAATAGAGAGGTATAACTGTACTTAAAACGTAATTAATGAGATCTAAATGAACTGAATGAACTGTAAATGTAATTGAATGTTACAATCAACTTGAATGAAGTTTGTAAAAAAAAAAAGACGAAACCAATTAACAATTTTGGCGTATTTTATTTCAGTTGTCTGAAGGTGCTTTGAAGCTTGTACGGAATTACTCTGGCAACACAGGGCCATATAAATTTCATTAGTATTTGAAACTGCTGGCTACATATTCTCGTATCGGTATTTTAGCCATTCACGAGTAGAAGTGTCTTATTTTGCTGTCTATATCGTTAGTATATTTAACAGAATCATTCTGTAAACGACGTAACAAAGGCGAATTCTTGTTTAGTTACAAACAATTTAAACATTCGAGTTACTAAAATTTTGGGTTTAGAGCTACCCACAACAGTACTGTTGAAGCCTTCCATTCCAGAAGAACTAAATTCGTTTATTGAAATTAAGCAATTTAAGCATGAATTCCGACTAATAAAATTGAAAAATACAGTCTTTAATTTACAGAAAACACAAGGTGTCCATGAAGAAGACGATTCTTGGATGATATGTACGTAAATGATAATTACTTATTTCTTTTGTGTTCAGAAATAACTAAAAAGGTTCTGATGACACAACAGTTTAATTGATAGTTTTGTATCGCTCGGACTTAAGTGACAGCAGTGACAGTCATGTAGATCGAAGTGCATTGTGACTTGTTATACTTACTTTTGTATGAGTTCCTATAGAGTTTTATATACATGGGTCCGTGCATCGCGAATGGAATTTAATAATTGTCCAATCAGATGCGACTTATTCAGTATATTACATTTCTGTAGGCAACACTACATGTTTCGGGTGTTGACACTCATCATCAGGAGCTCGTACAACTATAATTACAGCTTCCAGTATTGATTAACTGCAATGAGTAAAATACGCTGCTAATAATACTAATATATAATTTAAAATTCTAGATTGGTCATACTGAATGTTACTAGCCTTGACGAATGTGATATATAAATTAATGGTGGATAGTTAAAAGCAGTATTTTTAAATTATGTACAACAAAGTATAACATATATAACAATATATATATATATATATATATATATATATAATTTAAGTTATGTTGAAGTTAGTTCTATCGGAAAATGCAATAAACAAAGTCAGTTAATACTATTGTGTACATAACTGATTTAGTTATTATAAAATACTTCGGGAATATCATTATTGAGATCAAAAGAGTAGTCTTTACATACCCAGATCTACTACCATCCGCTCTCGTTGTTGAGGTGGAACTGATTCATGTGTATCGTACGGTAGGTATTCATTTGTTATGGAAGAGTTGTGACGTAAGATCGGTGTCGATGGCTAGCTGGAATGGGGGACGAAGAGTTTACAACCTACGATACACATCTGCTCATACATGGTCAAAGAGCCTCTAAGTACAAAACTATCGGAAATATCCTAGAACGTACTCAGGTACTGTATAGTGGAAGCGAACACAAATACAGAAAATTTAATGTTGAATTCTGTCACAGAAACAAATTCTGAATGTAGCTGACTAACGCTGTTTTGCCTAAAGCTTCATTATAACAGATAACTGATAAATTAGTTAACAGTAAATTTCACAGTGCTGCTTGTACCGTGCCTGTCTATCAAATTGTTATCTACATATTGGTCCAACACTACGCACATGTAACGTTTCAAAAACAGTTATGCATGCATGCTACATGGCGACATGTGTCGGTGGCGGCCACCATCATTGTCAGGGAAGATAACCCCACTGATTGTGACATAAATAAGCTTTGGTGTTGAAGGGACCGCGAAATAAATCCGCGCACGACCAGATAGATACCTTCTAACAGCGGTGTTTTTTTTGGGCTGTGGTGTTGTCTTTCCTGATGGTAGGTAATAGTGCATTGTCGGCCTTGTTAAGCTTGCTGGACACTTTAAGATCCCTCTGTATGCCATGCTATCAGCAAGTCTCAGAAGCATAGATAGTTGTGATAATGTACCTCTAAATTCAGATAATGCTTTTGATTTGAAGTCGAAATTTCAGTAGTATCATTATCGAAGTTTTTGGATAAGAAGGAGTATGGAGTTAAATATAGCAGCAGATTAGTCTGTAGGTAAAAAGTGAAGTGCATCCTTGTACAGGCACTGAGGATCTGTAGAGGCCGTACGGCCCAAAAGGAAAGTAGAGGCATAGCTCTACTCTTTCTTGACCACGGCACTAGAAAGGGTGAGGGGTCAGCGTCACGCCCCGGCCGCTCTTTACCCCCGGGAAAGACTCGGTACCCATTGTACAGGAGGCTGGGTAGGCCCCATGGCCGGTCTGGACACGTGCGGAAAATATCGCTCCCTCCGGGATTCGATCCCGGTGGGGTCTACCCGGCCCACAGTCTGTAAGTAAAGACTAGCGTTATGTTAGCTTGATAGACGGCATTATTTGAAAACATAAAATTGATCTTGCGTTTGTCTTGAAACACAATATTAAGTGGGGAAGGATCACCTCCAGTCTTTCATGTGGACCAGATTGTAGATTTTTGTACTTGACAGTAGTTCACAGATCAATAATTTGTGGGAACCTTACGCTATTTAATGGCGCTGAACCAACTTACGTTTTGTGTAATAGGATTTGGAAGAAGACGGTCGTGGCCAGTTCAACAGTGAGAAGTCCCCACGATTCATGTCTTCTGGGACACGACGCCATTAAATTTGGATTTAGATACCGACGTTTCAGGGAGCTTGCTGTTTCTACTTGGACTTCTTAGACCCTGAAGATGGAGGCAGAAGACTCCTCCTAAACGTCGGTAACTTGATGCCGATCTACACGGCGCCATATCCCCGGCAGACTTGACTGCTCATCAGCACCGTTGTGAGAATATCTAAATTTGCACGGCAGCAGCACAGCTTGGAACGTCTGCAGGAAGGTGTGGAGATCACGTGGCACGCTGACAACACTTATTAAAACAAAGCACACGCGTGAGCTTAAAAAAAAGGAAGAGACACCAGCTTTAAGATCAGCGTGTTCCGTCATAAAACCACGCTATTGACAGGTAAGTGGAATGGAGCATTTTGTGTGCATTTCTCGACCATCTAATTCGTACTACATGCCCAACCCATCCCACCCTAGTATATTTGGCAGACTAATAATTATCTGGCGAAGAGCGGTACGCATTATGAAACCAGCTCTGAGACTCGTTCAATCTCCTGTTCTGTTGGTACCGATGTTGTTTCCCTGCGGCAAAGCAACCAGAGTTCGAAGTTGACCCTCCCACCTCCTTCTAGTGACGAGGTTAAGATTGAGTGGAACTATACCTGTACACCCTATATATGCCATCGTGTTGACAGGAAAAACTTTACCTTTCACCTTATTATACATGTTCCTTTTCCTCCATCTAGGTCAACTAATCATTTCTTCAAACACTGCACAGTAAAATACCTGTAGGATTGATACGAAGTTTATAACATTTCCGATAGATGGAAGCACGTGCGATGCGCGCCGCTGTCGCGCGGCAATATCGAGTGGGGGGGCTATGCTGCTCGGGGCGAATAAAATGGGGGCAGGACCCGGGCCAGGAGTTGCTTGGGATGCTGCGAAGAGGGAAAGAGAGGGACCCTATTGAAAGCAACCAACCGGGGCCGAGAGCCGAGCGAGATCCAGTCAGTGTGGTGTTGTGTCTCGCTACGTGCAGACGTTAAATCGTGTTCAAGAATCGTATTGGCTGGCAGGTCGTGTGTTGTATTTCATATCGGGCTAATCTCTTATTACAGAGGACGTATCTGGGACAGTAGATGTGTGAAGTGTTTGGTCGGGATGCTGTTATTTGTGTTCCCCACAACTTTATGAGAAAACATTTTGTGAGACACTGTACAGAGGTTATGATGATGGCATTAGCTGACACGGTGGGCGTTTAGACCTGGTGAGTTCCGAATCTACATGTGTTAAAGTGGTGCTCTTCATCGTGCGTTTCTCCCTTGCTGTGATCCTTCATCTTCTGAAAGTGAACCCCCTGTTAACATGTCTGGTGATATGCATAACCTGTTGGATATTTTCATGCAGTAGGGCTGTGTGAGTTTTTTTTTTAATCATCAGTAGTGGTTTTTAAAAACTTTAATTAAATTCCAGCATAAAGTATTTGAGGAACTCCTGGAATTTTTGATGTTACAAACTGCTGTGGCGTTCTGTTCTTTTTTTCGATAATTTAGGATCACAAAACCTTTAAAGTACTGTATTTAAAACAGATAAATCGATGCAATGTATGAACCAGTTGCCCGTGCGCAGTGTAATCCGTTAATGGTAACGGTTAGCGGAGATATCAGAAGAAAGACTCGGAGTAGCGTAATTCAATGTTTCACTTTACAGCCAAATATTTTTAAGCACATATATTCCGCAGGGTTATAGGATTTGTAAATGTAGCATTTGCTACCAATTTATCGACGGACTCAAGTAGATATTAGGTGCCGAACATTCTGTGGCCCTCCGTGGTCGTAAGACGGGATTTCATTTAAAAGTGGATTTCGTTCTGTGCTGAACTTTTAGTATCTATTAAATAGATTACGTTTATTCGAATTTCGCTTCACGTTTCCTGGAATTTTATTTAATTCTTGAATAAGTCTATTAGTCGGCAAAAGGTTGGACGGTTTGCGGGTGGGCACTAAGTAAGGAGAGTGTGGGTGGTGAGTAGTTCAGCCCAACTGCTCGGGTAACCACAAGGAATCGAAACAGACTAACGGTCGATTTATTTGCAAAGTCACGTCTTCTGTCAAATTCCCTGAATGGCAGCTACTGACTTCTCATCGCTGCTGTAGGTTTCCATCCTTACTTTAAATTGAATCAAATCTTTACCAGTTACATTTGTGTTGTGGTACATTATCGTCGCAATATTAGGAGTTATACTATAGGAGGACTCGCAGGGCAGAAAAGGGCCTAAATGTCATAAAATGAAATGGTAGACACAATCCGTTTTGACGCCCACTTGCATAATGCCTATGGCAGTAGACAGTGAGCTACAGTTGCTCGCCCATTTAACCCGTTCAAGTCCAGTCGTTTCTATAAATTCCCCCCTGACTTAAAATTCAATAATTCTGCATTCCGCCTTCGGATGTATTTCTGTGATGTTTATGGATTTCAGAACAAGCAGCGATTATTTTACCATACAGCATTAACTGAATGGTTCTTATAATCGAGTCTGAGTGTGTTACTGCGCGGTACGAATTGGGCCTCTGTAGTTCGTTTTGTCTTGGACGAGTTAAACACTTCAACTATGCCATTTTCGTTATGGAAAAAAACTTATATTTTGCGATGATATGAACAGCGTTAGATGATTTTTATCGAATCAGCTATGTAGATAACAAAAATGACAAACAAAATGTTTTAACGAACGTAGATTTTAACCTTTTGACGCCTAATTTCAACTATAGTGGTCGTACCGCACCGCTAACCTCTAAAGTTGCATTTCATATATTTATTCAACAAATATAGGTAGTGAATATTTTAAACATGGTATATATTCTCCGGTTTTTTTCTCTTCAAAATACAGTTTGTTTCATAATTCTAACCTATTTAGTTCGTGTGTTATTCACATTTTATGTACAGGATGTGCTAAAATGAAAAAAAATAATTCCGACGCCAAAAGGTTAATTATCGTGCCTTTTTTGTATGAGAGTTACTGGAACGTCCCTTTACACGTAATTTGACGTAATGACGCCATTTTAATTAGAATAAACTTTTTTTTACCGTAACTACGTATTATTCATACATGAATTACGCACCGTACTTGCAGGTCTGCCCGTAGTTACTGACAGATGCTTAGATCTAAAATATATCGCAATGTGACAGGCGTCATTACAATTTTCTTCAGAACTAACATGTTGCACAATTCTTGCGTCAAAAGTCGCGAAATAAGAATATAAAATTAATTTTAAAACATTAGTTTTCTCTTCTGTTATCATAACCTTGTTAACCTGTGGTTTGTTTACGTACCACATTAATTCGAAACATTTCCAAGGACACTGGTCCATGGTATCCATTTTCTAAACATATTTCTCAAACAAAATTGTGACCGGTTGACACACAAATGACCACAACTATCCTCAGTAGCTATGGTCTAATACTTTATAAATAAATACATGTATGTTTTTGCTAGGATATTTTATAGCCAGAAGTGTGCAAGTATGCTCATATATTTTTACCCCAATTTACCCTCCACTAAGAGAAACTGTTGTTGTGGCGGCGACGCTCACTTTATCACTTTCAACTGCCATAGTTATGCAGTGGTTCAGTGTCAGCCGGGCCTTGCACACTGTTGATAACAGTGATGTTTCCTGTAGACAGAGCCTGTACGGTCCTCACAGCAATTCTGGTTCGTAGTTCGCGAAATGGAGTGCAGATCCGTGACCAAATAATTTAGAACATCTCGATTGTTTCCGAACATAAAAAACGCGCATGGAATCTTATTGACAATCAATATATATTTATCTCAGTATTTAACCAACTTGATGCACAAAATTTATTTCACGATAAGTTTTATTTCATGCCTCTACATGTTTCGAGCAGATGTGCTCATCATCAGGAGGTCAAAATTGCATTACCTTCTGATGATGAGCACATGTGCTCGAAACATGTAGAGGCATGAAATAAAACTTATTGTGAAACAAATTTTGTGCATCAAGTTGGTTAAATACTTTGATAAATATACTGAGATGTACGGTCAGCAAAACGCCAAAATCAATGAATGGTCTACAAATCGCGATGGAACTGCGTGTCTTAACAAGAAAAAAACATTAAAATCATTCACTCGGTCATTTAATTTAAGTAACATGATGACTTGCACAAAACGTTACAACTTATGTAAGGTTAGCAGTATTTCGCTTGGTCTTTGGGATGAAACAGGTGTGGCATTGTATGCCGTACAGACTCGTGGTATTGAAAGAAAGCTCTGCCTACAGAATAAATAGCCTTCAATTATAAACCAAGTGCTGACAGAGACAATGAATTGCTAGGAACCGCTACTAGAAATTGTCTGCTAATGAATGGAAAGTACAGTGTTTCAGCTTTATTTCTAAACGTTAATAAGTTACGATTACAGCAATTTGACCGGAAAACCGTTGTATGCGTTCAGTGATTTATGTGTGGTATGGCTGTTTGTGGGACCGCCTCTGTGGTCTAGTGGTCAGAGTTTCTGGCTACAGATACAGAGGTCCCGGGTTCGATCCCCGGCGCTACCAGATTTTCTGAGTAGTAGTGGTTCTGGAACGGGGTCCACTCA
>Ga0136643_10010421_pt1 | contig 13732 bp, 11 predicted proteins | sample TergutLab28metaG_FD_96883 | JGI IMG/M metagenome (GOLD analysis project Ga0136643, IMG submission 96883) | Labiotermes labralis P1 segment gut microbial communities from Petit-Saut dam, French Guiana - Lab288 P1 (version 3) (version 3) | ecosystem: Host-associated > Arthropoda: Insects >...
AGGGTTCTTTTTACTAGCACATTGAACTTAAAATTGAGGAAGAAGCTAGTGAAGTGCTACATTTGGAGCATAGCTTTATATGGTGCTGAAACTTGGACGCTTCGGGCAGTAGACCAGAAAAACCTGGAAAGTTTTGAAATGTGATGCTGGAGAAGGATGGAGAAGATCAGTTGGACCAATCATGTGAGAAATGAAGAAGTATTACTTAAAGTCAAGGAGCAGAGGAATATCCTACACAAAATAAGTAAACGGAAGGCTAACTGGATTGGTCACGATTTTCTTAGCCTTCTACAACAGGTTATCGAAGGAAAGATTAAAGAGGCGATAGAAGTGACAGGAAGATGAGGAAGAAGACGTAGGAAGCTACTAGATGACCTTAAGGAAAGGAGAGTATACTCTCATTTGAAGGATGAAGCTCTAGATTGCACTATATGGAGAGCTCGCTTTAGAAGAGGCTTTGTACCTGTCATAAGGCAGACTTCTAAATGAATGAATGAAACAGAGGTTTCTTGTACACAGAATTGGAAGTCACTATCTGTTGCATCGTCTTAACATTAGAGTCATCTGTTAAAGTTTTTCGTAGGGTAATTCCAGTTTTACAAGCTTAGTCCCATGGTCATGATTAAGTTAACACGTAATGCTGGTAGTTCATTTATGTAAACCTGTTTCTTCTCTTTGAGCATCGTTTCTGTTTCATGTTGGTCAGTGAATGAAAAGTCTTCAATCTTTTTTTTATTCCCAAAGCTTATTTTCCTTTCTGATTTCTTGTTTTTTTCTTCTGTTCTTGATGTCTTCCATTTCTGGGCTAAAGCACCATTATGCATTGTCACATGGGTTTATTTCCATGAAATTTAAATTCTAATGCATATTGAAATATCCCTTTTCTGTCAATTTTTGTGCATGGCTAAACAATTGTAATCATTTCTCAAGTAACTCTGTTAACAAATTTTGAATTCAAAGTTTTTCCTCTACACATATGACTTCTTAATCTGTCCTTTCTTGTTTTCCCCTCCAGTACTTCTGAGAAATTTCATATCTATGTGTATATCACAGTATCTGTTTCCAGTGTCTGTGGGAAACATGGGCATGAAATCAAGTAGCACTTTCTTGCTAATGTGATGTATAGTACCACCATGGAGCTGGGAATATTTAGCAGGTGAAGTGTGACAGACCAAGCAAGCTGACAATGGATATTAGTGACACTTTCTAAATGACAGAACTAGTTCCTGATTAGAGGATTCTGTTTTTTTGGCATATGATACTGTATCACTCCCTAAGCAGTTTCCAACATTTTTAGGCCACTGTAATGCCTTGAAATAACGGGAATTGTGTACACTGTGACATAGGATGTTCCAGAAGAAAAGCAGCTACAAATGATGAGGGTGAGAATTTACAATGAGCTGTAGGATAATCTGAGAAAGTGATATGAAGTAGATATGATTACACTCTAATTTTTTATGTGCAATAATGTTGCTGTTGACTGAAGAAGATGGCTGAAGCAGTATTGCTTCTAACTTGTATTTGGGAGGTGCTTGGTTTAAATATTGGCTACTAATTGACTATCCTTGTACATTGCTCATAATTTTCCGCTGTGGTGACTCAGATTAGACTACAAACACCTCCTTTCACATCCTTTCCAAATTATTGTATACCAGTTATCATGTCATTTGATTCATGTTGTTTCAGCCACTTACAGCATAATTAAATAACTGTATGTATACAGAAATACATACCCCACAGAACATCTCCCCCACTCAACATTTTCCTGGTAGAACACCTCTTGATTTTTAATATCCAAACTGCACAGAACATATATATCTTTCAATACACCATTGGTAACAAAATGATGTGCATGCAAACTGCACATGATACTCCATAAAGAGCAGCTGTTCGTTAACAACCATATTAATTGTTTGGTAATCAGGAAGGGATGTTTTAAGCATTTTACATCCTAATGTGTTAGTTTATTACTTATATTAGGCATTTACTGTGATTTAGTTACATTTTAGGAAATTGGTTGGGGGTTTTGGGTTGATGTAATGCATTGTAATTTTTCCCATTTAAACACGTGGGAAACACGCTCTCAGTTAGTGTTTTCATGTGGCACATCTGATTTTCAGGAATGGATTACTGATGTTAAGCAGGAGATTGCTATATACATATATGTGTATATATAAAATAGTTTCTGTTAGCATTATGGTGATTGGCTGTTTTGGTGTAAAATGTCATTATGGATTGTGGGACAGTTGTGCTCAAAAGTACCTTTTATGGACTTGGATGTTATGAAATATAAAAATGTCCCCACTTGGGGGTATCAGAAATGGTTTACTGTACATGAATTAATTTTTTGCTTCTGTGTTTACAGATCGATGCTCTTATCAGGAGCTGCCAAAAGGAACATGCAGACATGACAGACTTATTGCACACAGCTGTAAAGACGGCTGACCTTGGAATTCTGCTCGGAGCCCCTCTTTCCAGAGGAGACTTCTCTATGACACATGTAGCTCACCTGTTATCAGACGCTCTCTCTGCCCTTTCTGCAGGTTAATTTCTTATACTACGACAGTGTTGCATTACAGTATCTGCTACAAATTCCAGTTATGTCTGTTTTAATTGAGTTTGGGTCTTCTTCATGTATGTTACTACTGTAGAAACTAATTTTTATAAACCTATAAAAATGTAATTTTACATGTACATGGGCACAGTGGTGACAGATATATATGGTGTGAAAACTCCATTTTTCTGTCATCTTGAGAAAGAAAGAGGCCCCTGTGTTCTTTCAATTGCCTTCCTTATTTGAGCCCAAAATTTTTAGTTTGAATATTTTCACACGAAAAAATATTCAACATTGGTGTCAGTTATTGAAAGTATCTGTTTTTTCCATAGGGTCAGACCCACAAGAAGAAGTTTTGCAGCCTTCATGTAGTACTGAAAATAGTTCCGATGTGATAGTTAATATTCCAGGGATCAGAGGTCAGGTGTTAAACTCCTTGGAAAGGCCATCATTGGAAAGATTTAGAGTATCTCATTTTGGCCCTCGCATTCCTGTGAGACTTACAGGTAAACAAAGCTGGATATGTGAATGTTGCTGTGCTTATAGTGAGTGCATAGAAATGGGAAAGAGAAAGGGGCCATCTTAACTTATTCATTGTTATGTGAATGTGAACCAGTGCTTCTTGCCAAACTGTATGCCTAATTTTCTCCATCTGTTCATGATTCATAATGCACTAAATGCTAATGACTCGTGCCTTGCTTTAATATATTAAAAATGTAGTGTATAAAATGTATTTAAATTCCTTCCGTGTTGAGTTTTCTTTTCTTGCTATTTTCAAAAAAATAAGAGTCCAAAAACGTGTATGTATTTCTACAGCATTGAAGGGGTTAACTTGTACAATATTAATCAGCTTACAGTGAATTTAAGTGGCACATGGAAAGCTTAAATGTAATAAATAGAAGTCACTGAGATGTGTATTCAACACTGTTCTTGTCAATTGTAGGTAAACTATGTAAAATATCTCTCTCTTACAGCAGAATATGAAGTACTGTAGTTTGAATGGCCAATACCCCTGCTTTGTATTTTGAAGATTGTGCCTTGATTACATCATAGGTTGCAAAGTACTGAAAAGTAAGGTGAAGCATGCAAACTTAAACTGGAGAACAGTAATGTAGTTATAAGAGTATGTTTACCCATGGCTGCTGCTACTACTACTACTACTACTACTACTAAAATACCATTACTACCACCACCACCACTGCTGCTGCTGCTGCTGCTGCTGCTGCTACTACTACTACTACTACTACTACTACTACTACTAGTATTACTTCTGCTGCTGCTGCTGCCACTATCACCACGACCTCTACTACTACTACTACTACTAATTAGCACCATCATCACCACCAGCACCCTCGCTGCCACCTCATTATCATCATCATCATCATCAAGCCCAAAGTAATAGATGGTGTTTACAATTATTATTCTCAAATGCTAATGTTGGACAGGGCTGGCAAGCCTTTTTGACGGCACGTGCCCACATTTTCTATGCATTTCAGAGAAATTCTTTCACATGTCCATAGGAATTTTGAAGAGCAAAATAAGGTCTTGGGATTCTTTCATAATTGTTAGTAAAAATTGTATTATTTTTGTTAATGTATATTATAATTGTATTTTGTAATTAATGCATAGTATAATTATTGTATTTTTAATGAAGTCCTCCAAGATAAATGTTACAAGGAAGAAAATTTGAAAGTAACTGGAGCTGCCACTGCTTCCTGTTTGGAAAAGGGATAAATAAATAAATAAATTGACATTAAATGTTTCGTAGTTATTACACATTTATTGCTTTTCTTTTAAAAATTATTGTAGTGTGAGAGATTATGAAATACTCGAAAGCATTTTTAGCAAGGCTGTTGAGGTATTCAGTGATTCTTCAGAATGATGTTAAATAGATGGTTTTACAAATTTCAATGTATGTATAACCACAGTAGTAGACCTACCTAACTAGAGACAACATTAATGACTTTGAGACAGTAATAAGGGGACAGTGACAAGTTTGTATGAAATTTAAAGAATTATTTTTTTGTCACGTTTGTTTTATTTTATAACTATATTTATCTCTATTCATTTTGTTTTGCTAATGAAGAATACAAAACACAGAGATTAAAATCATGCAAACATTGTAGGAAGATTGTTTGAATAGCTAATAATATATCTGTGTTTATTTAAAATAAACGAAAATAACAATATTGTAACAAGAGGGCAACAATGCCAATAATGTGGCAACCTGCGAAGCCTCTGACATCAGGGTATGCCAGACGCTTCTTGTACGAGAAGGAGGGAGAAACTTCTAGGGGTAGCCAGAGCTGACTAGAAAGAGACGGTGAACTCGAGGACTGACGGGGACAGTGTAGAAGATACCAGGAGTGCAACCAGCGCTGTATGAGGCCAGCGAGCCACAAGAAATGGACAGTCTTGTGACGGCGATCCAGAGTGTGTGGCATATGGCAGAGCGAGGAGAGTGGACAATGTAATAAGAGAACAACTGTATCAAGTGGCAGAAAAAAGTAGTGGAAATCATGCACTGAAGCTTACAAACGTATGGCATGCATACCCAAAATGGCACGCAGAAAGATTTCCCCAGCACATGATATTCACTACTGCCCCAATTTTTTTAAATTTCTTTTCCACACCCAGCATTCCAACATTGTGAAGGATATGTGTGTGTATATGTATATGTGTATATACACACACACACATATCTGACTGGATAGAGATTGTATTGAAGTACCATTGTTAACAAATAATACCTGTTGCAAGTGATTCTCCTCAACTCCCTATTCTCAAACACCCTCAGCCTACGTTTGTCCCTCAATGTGAGGGGCCAAGTTTCACACCCATACAAAACAAGAGGCAAAATTATAGTTCTGTGTATCTTAATCTTTAAATTTTTGGATAGCAAACTGGAAGACCAAAGATTCTGCACCAAATGATAGCAAGCATTCCCTGACTTCAATCTGCTCTTAGCTTCTTCCTGAATAGAATTTTTGTGTGTTAAGGTTGTTCCTAAATATTTGAACTCTTCCACTCATTCAGAGGAACTATTATCAATCTTTTTACTGTGACTTCATCCTGCATTCTGATCTCAAGCCATGTTCATATATTTAGTTTTATCCGCATTTACTTCCAGTCTGATCTCCTTACTAGCCACCATCAAAGCTTCTGTGTTGTCCTTTACAGTATGTACGCTTCCCCCCATTATGTTAACATCATAAGCATTAACCAGAAGCTGATGTGTACCATTTAATTTCAAGCCATTCTGGTTTACCTGAACCCTCCTAATGGTATACTCTCATGCAAAGTTGAACAGCAGTGGCAATAGAGCATCTCCTTGTTTCAAACCATTCGTAATGGGAAACATGTCAGACAAATTCTTGCCTACCTGGATTCTGCTATATGTTTCAGTCAGACACAATTTTATTAGCCTTACCAGTTTCATGGGGATACCAAACTCAATGAGAATATTATACAGGCTTCCCTCCTGACTGAATCATAAGCTTTCATGAAGTTTATGAAGAGCTGATGGCCTGCTTCATTGTATTCCCATTTTGATGGATGCAGGTTATATGATCAGTAGTTGACCTCTTCCATTGAAATCCACATTAATGATCCCCAATAATTACCTCTGCATATGGAGTTAACCTTGCAAGCAGGATGTTTGATACAATTTTGTATGTAGTTGGCAAAAGTGTTACGCCCCTATAATTACCACAATCTGTTTTATTGCCCTTTTATATTGAGATAGGTACAGTGATCAACTCCTTCCATGCCTGAGGCAATTCCTCTTTATTCCAAATAGAAAAAAATAAGTTTATGGATCTCATAGGGAATTGTTCTACCCCGCCTTAATCATTTCTGTTGAGATTTGATCATTACCTGGTGATTTGTGACTTTTTAGCTCTTCAATAGCCAACTCAACCTCAAAGGCACTGGGCTCAGTGGTTCTGCTGTGCGTATTTCTGTCTGTGTAACGTCATTAACCCCATGTATATTCAATATCTGAGAGAAATGGTTCCTCCACCTAGTTAAAATTCTGTGGGAGTCTGCAACTAAATCACCCTTCTCATCCTTTACTATGTTAGTTCTAGCCGGTAAATCTTCTTAAAGTCAATGATGCCCCTATACATGTTTGTAATATTTTTTATCTTATTGTTAGTGTCAATTTCCTCAATTTTAGCTCTCAGATATTCCTTCTTTTTGTTCCTGAAATTTCTGCTAGCTTCATGTCTGACATTGTTCAGATTATCTGCATTGCTTTGGCTTGGATCCTGTATCCACTGCATTTTAGTCTGCTTTTTTTGATGTACAAAAACCTAAACATTCTTCATCAAACCGTGGTTTATGCTGCTTCAACTCATGCAGACTTAGACTCTTTAGCTGAGGTTTTGATATTCTCTTTAATGTTCTCCCAAGCCCTATTTATGTCTTTGCCATCATTTAAGTTCTCCAATCCTGCTAACCTTTTTGTAATCTCAATCTGATACTGTTTCATAACCTCTAGCTCATATTTAGCTTCCTGAGATTAAATCTTTCCCATCAAACTTCTCTGCAGCTTGTTTACTTACTGCCAATCTTTCCTTAACTTTTGCAACCACCAGGTAGTGATCAGTATCACAGTCAGCTCCCCAGAAACTTTGTACATCTAGTATACTCGAATGTCATCCCCTCTCTATCAATATTTGATCAATCTGGCTGAGTCTTCCGATCAGGAGAGGTCCAGGTGTACTTATGAATGTTTTGGTGCAGGAACATTGTGCTCTTAGCAACCAGATTTTTTTTATGTGGCAAAGTTTGCTATTCTAACACCATCATCAACGCTATCCTGATGTAGACTCTCATTCCCAGTTGTCGGCTTGAAAATATTCTCTTTCCCCACTTTTGCATTAAAATCTTATAATAGAATTTTCATATGGTACGCGTACTTAGGAAAATTATTAAAAACCTATTGTAACTCCTCATAAAAACTTTCTTTTGAATCATCACTTTTCTCCTCACTTGTTGGTGCATGCAGATTCAGAACAATAATATTACACCAGTGACCTCTCAGAATTATATATGACATCCTATCACTAACAAATTACTCCCTTAACTGCTGATACTATTCTGTGGTGTACAAAAATTCTTCTCAATTGATGATTTTTGTTTCCTTTTCCATAAAAGTAATTATAATACCCTGCTTTTACTGTGCCCCCTTTGTCCCACGTAACCTCCTTCACACCCACTAAATCTAATTTATATCTTGCCAGTTCCTTGGCTGTTTCTGTGAGTCTGGTCTTTACAGGCTCGTAACATTCCACATACCAACGTATCAGTACAGGTCTGAGGCTTACTGTATGTATGTTTTGTATGAATATAGGTTTTTATGGTGAGGAGTTAGCACCTCACCCAACCCCCAAGCTGGAGGACCACCCCTTGTCTGCTGTCTGCAAATTCTTGTTCAGTATATTCGCAGCTACTTTCCATATTAAAAGGCCATTCCTCCATCCGCAACCTGAGGACACACCATTCCATAGTGACAGGGACCCACTTATCATGATCATACCATCACATTATATTGCCAAATCTGAAATTATCTGTGGGATAGCAAATATATATATATATAAAATATGAAATTTAGATAATTTTGTAATATTTTAGCAAGTTTTTAATTCATGATGTTGAACAAGAGTCAGTTGTGCATAGGGGTCCTCTTTAAAAAGTAAATACTGTGACATTCAAATGTAGATCAAGTTCTTCAGTGGGAAGCAGGTGGTGTGTTTCAGGTTGTATAACTCATTGGCCAGCACTTATTCTCTGGAGAGATATAAACTATCTGAAGAAAGTAGCTGGAGCCCGCACAGTGCCCATAGAACTTGGAGATCACTATGTACACCCAACATGGTCACAGAAACTGATGACAGTAGGGGAATTCATTGAATCCCATATTGTTCAACAGATGGATGAAAACACTCCGATTGGTTACTTAGCACAGCATCCCTTGTTTGAACAGGTATTCCGTCTCAGACGATTTGTCTACTGTACTCAATTATTTTTAAGGTTTTTTAACTTTGCTGAATATCTGAGTATGCTGTTACAGTATCAGCAATACACACACACATGTAGTAAATAAATAAATATCTGTGTGTATATGTTTGGTGGGTTGAATTCTGGCATATAATAGTTGGGAGTCATGTGAAGGTTTGTGAAATGGAATCGTCACAAAAATCTGGGATTGTCACTATATCTTGGTGTTTTGTATGGAGCAAAATTGTAATTAATTTGTTTTATATGATTTACAGGTACCAGAGCTCATGTCAGATATTTCTGAGCCAGAATATTGTTGTCTCAGTGACAACTTGGATGATAATGCAGTTACTGAGGAAACTGACATTAATGCATGGTTTGGTCCTAAAGGCACAGTATCGCCCCTCCATTATGATCCCAAACACAACCTTCTGGTTCAAGTATGTGTACATGTTTTTGTAAATTTCAAATACTATAATAATAATAATAATAGCAGCAGCAAAAGTGGACAGTTTATGGCATCGAGGTACCATGATGAATGTGTAAATAAACATTCACTCCTGAATTTGTATAATGGATTCATCTGACTCAGGTTTGGGTCTAATGGTGGGCTTTCATTTGCGTTGCGATGGACCTTCAGGTTTCCTGAGAGCACGCAGTTTCTTGAAATAATAAGTATGTTTGTGCAAGGAAGATTCCAAAACTGTAGGGAAGTAGGTAGTCCTCACTCAGGTATGATTTCTTACATTTAAATAATAACTTGTCTGCAAATGATATGAAAAAGATTGTGTGATTGTAGATATTTACAGTTTAGCTCCTACATGTTGTGAATTACAGATTTTACAATCCTGTAAAGTTTTATAATTTATGGTCATTACTCATTTCTGTTTGCCTTGAAAGAGCACTGGGTAATGGGTATGTGCAGCCATTCCACTCAGAGTTCCGCTTGCGGTGGGGCTAGTCACATAAAATGCAGGGAAGGCCAAAGATTTTAAATTATGGTCTGACTGTAGTTGAATTTCCATTTCTTTCACACGTACATGTTAGTAATTTCATTATTTGTGTTTCAGGTTGTTGGTGAGAAGCGCATTATCTTATATGACCCAAATGAATCAGAAAACCTGTATCCACATGAGGGTTCATTCCTTAGTAATACAGCCCAAGTTAACCCAGAAGAACCTGATTACAAAACATTCCCAAACTACAAGAATTCTGTTGCGTGGGAGTGTCACTTAAAACAGGGAGAAATGCTGTATATTCCTCCCAAGTGGTGGCATCATGTTCGGTCACTCAGCACAAGTTTCTCTGTTAGTTTCTGGTGGACATGATCAAGTTTATATATAGGGCAGTGTGTACATATTAAAGTTGTCATTTTTAGTTTATTCATCCTGGGAATTACAGTAGCAAATGCTTGTGTATTGGAACTAAAAACAAAAAATTAAGACTGAATTACTGTATACGTTTCCTTAATGGTGTACTACTACTTTTGAAGTAATGGTAGTAAAAAAGAATAAAGATATGTGCAGTGTACTATGACTATCTTCTCTGTATTGTGGTTTCTCATTTTAAGATTTAGCTCTCCAGCAGCCATGCACCTTGAAACTTTGATCTCAGGATAGAACGTAATTTTCTGAAAACATACAATAGCAAATAGTGTGTGAAGACGGTACTTATTCTTTGTATTAATGCTGTATAGAGCTGAATTTGTTTGAAATTTGTCATGGTTCAGGTTCAGTAATGAAAGTGCATATTCACCTGGAAAATGTAAGGATTCTGATATCTGAATCCTATCTGTCCTAAGTGACATTATGCTGGTCTCTGTGTGAAAATTTGTCTATGCTACGTGAGAAAAACGTGGGCCAGGAAAAGATACACTTTGCATTTAAATCCATCAGATTAAACTGTTCCTACATAAATTTCACAGTTTTGCACCAATAACGATTTTTTTTAGATAAATATCTTTGCACCCCCCCTCTTCCAAAAAAATGAGTTGGTGTCCTTTTCAAGACTCAAAATGTGGCACCGCCCCCAAATACACACTGGAAGTGTGACCATCATGCAGCTTCCTTGAAAACAGTTTTTAACTGTTTATTCTTATCCATATTTGATAACAAAGGAATACAATATACAATCAAAACAGGGAACCTAACACCAATTTTGATAATACACATTAGGAAATGTATGTATATAGCATATCTGTAATGACACATTTGCTTACCAACAAATCTGATGCTTAATACTGTTCATGATTACAAACTTTCTGGCAGCTGTGCTACACCTGATATGACTGCTCATGCACAAACATGTTTGTTCATGTAAAGTGGTCATTTAGATGGGCTGCTGTAAATGAAATTGCAATGTCTTGACAATTTTTATAGCATTTTTTTAATATACAATTACCTGAATATCCACTTAAGAGGTGTTGGACTTCACATATGTGGCTGTCGGGGCAGTGTTTTTAACAGGCATTCTACTGGGACACACTTTTGGGTAGTTCCACCTGGTACCTGATTGGAATTCAACTAAGTATGGGTCATACAATTTATTGAAAATCATAACACACCTTTACAAAATATAGTTAGTTGAATGTGGGCACATTTGTTGAGTATGCTACAAATGATTCTGACTTAAGCTTGGTCTTTAATGATTATCATGACATATGCATTAGTGAAGTTATGCCGAACAAAGTATATACTTCATGATTTGGAATACGAGTTAATTTAAGTGGCCAAATCTCATAACCTCTTTCCACACACACTGTAAACTTGACATTATACAAATCTTATTTTCCTCATGCTGGTTACAACAGAGAAGGGTTACATGGTTGCTGCACTCTACAAGAACATATCAACCCACTGAGTTACCATTCATTATAAAAACAACTTTACAATCTATCTTTAACAAGAAAAACACTGATGCAAAATGCTAAGAAAAAATAACATTAGCATAACAAATATGACCCCTCTGAAGTACACAAAATATCAGTCTCATTTTTGCTTCTGCAGCAGCACTTAATTATCAGAAAAAATACCCTCTAATGCAAATGTGAAAATTTATAATATATAATAGGTTTCAGACCCTGAAGACCCAATGCACGTAGGCTTTTGTGATGCAAACATGACAGTATTAATATATTACAAATCAATTTGATACTCTAGAAGTATGACAACTTGTAATCATAAGAACTGTGCTGAATTACATGACTGGAAACTCTCTCCCCGGAAGATTATACGTGCATTTAAGTATTGGGTCACTGAGGTTATTCTAAATTCCAAAATATTTTAAGACAATTCTTATTAAATCCCTATATTACTTCAAAGGAAAGCAAGTTTTCATTATTTTTAAGATGTATAAGGGCAAGAATATACTAACAAGGTTTCTCAAGAATGAACGCAAGTGACATGAATCACAATCCACCTCCATTGTGTGTTACTGGTGAAGATGCCACTGCACACACCACTATTTTTATATCATATGAATGTACCAAATAATGGTGGTATTAGTAACATTACAACACTTATTTACATGCTGCAAATACAGCACCACAGCTGTTAGGTATTAACAACTGCCTGATTCTTATGCGTCCTTCTTTGTTTCTGCGTTTCCTTCAACTTTGGCCTGAAGTTGGAGATATTCTTCGTTCAAACGATCATATTCCTTGTTGAGAGATTCTGCTTGTTTTTTCAGTGCGTCTTTATCCTTCCTTTCGTACTCTAAGGCCTTATCCGCTTTAGCTAACTTTTCCTTCAGTTCCGTTACTTCCTTATCATGAGCTTCATTTGTGTCATTCTGTGCCATACTGGTCTGATTTTGGGCCAACAGACTCTGTGCAGTCGTTGTAGCAGATTGTGCTTGTCGCAATGCAGCTTCGCTCTGTGCCAGAAGCGATGCCTGTTGTGATATTAAAGTCACCAACCTACGGATAACCAGTGACAAGAACAGTGCGAAGCCCGAGATGTAAAAATTACGCTGGGCTCGAAACAGTCGCATGTTTACTTGCATTTCTGAATCAAGGTGTGTATGTGCTGGTTCTGTTGTGTCCGGACTGGAATACTTCCTCATCTCACGTATCGCATCCAGGAAACAAAGTACGAGTACTGCCAGGACCACAACGAAATAAATGGACGCTTGATTACCTACAGCTTGTAGAAATCGCGACTTAAAAATCTTATTCCATCGTTGTGGTGATGCAACCGGCAACACAAGCAGCAAAACTATGCTTATTTCGACGTACAAAAAGGTTGCAATAATTGTCCACTGAAGACTCATGTTGATTTACAAAGTTTAACTAAAAAAAAATTATACAATGATGTTTCGTTTTAAGGCGAACTCAACGATATACGCAACTAGTACTACTCCCAAACTCACACCAATGACTCATCTCCTCCAGCAACTAATCCCACAGATGACCTCTAATACTGCCACAGAACGTATATACAACAATCTACATAGCCAGTTTCGCGCATGCGTCGATTTGCGTACTTTGGTTTATCCGAGGCATGTCAGTTCACAGATTAATATCAAAGTTATTTGATGTGAACGTGAGAATCACGGATTAATACCTTGTTTAAATATATATATAAATATAAATATATATATATATATATATCGATATAATATAATATATGTAATATGATCTTTTATATAAATATTCGGCTCTTAAATATCACACATTCCCACTGCATTCATTCTCAATCTCACTCTTCGCTTACAAAATTAATTACCATACATTTGATTGCACATGTGATGAAATATTTTCGTTGTCGACCAATAATCTCATACATGTGTGTGTGTGTAAATATGTGTATGTGTGTGTTATGTATATATATGATTAGTGGTCGACAACGAAGATATTTCATCGCACGTGCAATAAAATGTATGGTAATGAATCTAGGAAGTGTGTCATCCCCGTTGTGTGTGTGTGAAACTAGGAAAAGGTATGTAGTCAAACACAACTTAATCACTGAGGTGAATTTAATGACTGTAATGGAAACAACTACATGTTTCGGCCTGTATTGGCCATCATCAGGTTGTCTAGGGAACTTAAGGGTTATCTATATGAATGCGCGCGCGCGCGTGGTGTAGATATCTCTACATACGCATAGCTTGACAAACCGAATCAAAAACAGGGGTCAAATAAAACACTATGAAACATAACAGATACAGATAGGAATA
>Ga0136643_10010422_pt1 | contig 13732 bp, 6 predicted proteins | sample TergutLab28metaG_FD_96883 | JGI IMG/M metagenome (GOLD analysis project Ga0136643, IMG submission 96883) | Labiotermes labralis P1 segment gut microbial communities from Petit-Saut dam, French Guiana - Lab288 P1 (version 3) (version 3) | ecosystem: Host-associated > Arthropoda: Insects >...
AAAATTACAAGAATGCTTCTATCGTGTCCGTTGACACGGACACGATAGAAGCATTCTTGTAATTTTTAGCCAAGCACTGTGTAAGTGTCCCTGATGATGGATTCTCTGTGATCCCAAACATTTTGGAGCACTTTTAAATATTTTATAATTTTAATTGTATTTAAATATTATATATTGTGCATTAGTTGGATAATAAAGTGTTTAATTATCATTGATACACCGGGCAAACATGATGATTAACACAGGTTTTGTACAGTCAAACATTGCCGTCTTCTGGTACATAATATCTTACAGTTTAAAGTTAGATAACCGTAACTTGCATCTTCAACAATCTCTTCTATCCTGAAGATGGTGACACTAGATGGAAATCTCAAGTTTGTTGTTGGAGAATGAAGGATAGGTTGAGGAAATAAGATTATTCACGTATTTCTTGCTGCTTTGTTTACAAGAGAAATAAAAAAAAAGTTAAAGTGCAATCTTGTACAGGCACTGGGGCTCTGTACAGGCCGTACGGGCCATAGGGGGATTAGAGGTATAGCTCTACTGTTTCTTAACCACGGCACTAGATGGGGGTGAGGTGTCAGCGTCACCCCCCGGCCGCTTTGTACCTCCGGTACCCATTGTACAGGAGGCTAGGTGAGCTCCAGGGCTGGTCTGGACCGATGTAAAAAATCTCGCCCCCCCCCCACAGGGATTCGATCCCTGGACCATCCAGCCCGTAGCCAGTCGCTATAACGACTACACCGCCCACCCCACATAACAGAAATAGAATTGCATATTTTTGGCTAGAAATTTGACCGAGGGGTTTATGAAGATTTGAAAAATAGGAAGGCGTATCCTATGAGGAGAGGAAGAACACAGAAATACGCATATGTCCTTAAAATGTACGGAAGGGTAAAACGGAGAGAAAATTGCAGATTGGGAAATGATGAAACATAAATGAGGGAGCAATATATAAGGAAAAATGAACTCTAATAATAAAACAGATTTGGGAAATGTAGGCAGATTCTTATGTGCGAGGGCAATGAATTATTTTCCTTAGCCCTAAAATATTTGTTACATCACTCTGAAAACCAGTGTAACTTGAGACCTTTAATAACACAGTGCTTTCAGTTGCAGATATTAAGCAGAATGAAGGAAATAAGTGGGAGCATATTTGAAGAATAGATTGCTTTAGAAGATCGCATGTTACAAGAAGTGGTTACCCTCTCAGACCGCATAAACATTTTTATCTACTTAAATTCAATTCAGCATTTTATATAATACTGAAACTGCTCAAAATCAAAGAACGAACATGGGGTTGGACAGACGAGCTCCATTCTCTTCCACATAAGATGAACAAAGGCACGGGACAAATTTCACAAAATGATGTCTAAAGTATCCTGCTCCTCCTATCAGAAAACACGTTATGCTCCTCAAAGTGAAATTATTTATCCAGTCCTGAAACTTCATAAGACCAAATCTCCTTTACAGCGTAACCAGAATTTCTCCTTTCTGACTAAGAAGATTGATCGCGGCCGTCAGCTTATTTCATTACTATGTGTAACATGTCTGGAGAGTAATGACTGCGCCACTTAAATTAAAACATAACAAAAAACTTATCCTTCAGTTGGTTCACAAGTTTCCGGAAAAAATAATTACGTAATCCGTTCTGTTTTTTGTTTGATATGACTGAATACAGTAACAGTGGACCATTTTTTAAGAAACTAAACACGCCATAGTTTATCTCAGTAATTAACCAACTTGATGCACATAATTTTTGTTTTACAATAGGTATATTTCGTGTCTCTACATGTTTCGAGCACATGTGCTCGAAACATGTAGAGACACGAAATAAACTTATTGTAAAACAAAAATTATGTGCGTCAAGTTGGTTAATTACTGAGATAAATACACTGAGATGTACGGTCAGCAAAACGTGAAAAAATGCCACATTTGTTTGTAATATGTGTGAACCCAAATAGGATGGAATTTTGTTTAGGTAACATAAATGGAAAACACTTCTGTAATCTCTTTAAAATTTTTGGAAGTGTTAATTTATTGTTTTCGGAATTATGGTTTATTTGGATTAAAGTCCGTTAATTGGGAGAGTGAGATATGTAAGGTATAGACGATCAGCGACTGGTGGTTTCTCATCACAGCAACTCTAATGCCTGGAAGAGAGTCTCCAAAATATTCATTTTTGACCCAGCTTAGACTATGCTGAGAGTTCGAGATCGTTTTAGTGAGTTGTCTCGCTGTGATATAGTAGAGAGTTAAACATACTTTTGCAGAATCCCGAAATATAGATCAGCTAAGCCATTTATCAAAAGATATTCATAGTCAAAGATTCTAACAAAAAGACATAAATTATTAAACATAGCAACAATACAAGTAGTTACAAAAGCTTATACTCCATCTTAACTCGTTGATATGGACTTCTTTCAAACCCGAGAGCAGCTCGTATAGTCCAGAGATTCCTCGCAATTTTAGAAGCAGAAATTTCACTGCAGTTTTCACAAGAGCCCATTAGTGGCTAAAGTTTGATTTACTTGAATGAAGTCCACGTTCTAACATTTATTCTGTAAGGTTTATTTAGAAATTATCCTACACCTAGATTCCCAAATGGTATATTCCTTTCAGGCTTCCAGAAAAAAATATATGCATTTATCGACTCATTGTGCATGCTAAACGTCACACTCTTCTATTCAATCTGAGCTTTTCAGCTCCAATAAAAAGTGTATTTGATGAAGAGTAAAAATTTTGAAGTTTCTATAATGCAAATGTCTTCAGCATTCTGTTACATCTTCCACGCTAGGCCCAAGCCGTCTCTTTCTTACGCCCCCTAATCTACAATATACAAGTAAGAAGTCACATACATGCAAATACACAAATGCAGTGTTAAATTCCTATGTTGTCAGTATTTGCAGATGTGACGTAAGTTTCTCCAATTTACATTATCTTCATGTACCTTACACATCTACCTCATGGACTATTCTCATTATCCATAATAAAAAATAACGAACAAAATACACTATAATGTTTATGATGTATTTTGTTTCCAATTTTCTCACCAACGTGTTTCGGTCACTATTGCCGCCAATTTCAAAGTAATGTTATTATTACAAGAACACAAAGTACAAAAATTGGTTAGTTGTGTCGCCGTCACTCCATAACAATTCTAAATTATTACAATTTCAGTCAAAATTATATAAGTAATATGAATATAGGTTAAAGATGGGTAGTGACTAAAATCTTGGGAGTTAAAATTGTTAAGTCTGTGCGGAGTGATGTTTGAAGCAGTGATGTGGTGAGTTGCAATCCAACGTGTGGGTGATGTGTAGACGTTCCGGTATACTGGCTGTTATGGAGTGACGTCAATACAACTAACCACATTCGTACATTTGTATGCTTTTACTAATTACATGACCGTAACAGGGGCCGAAACATTTTGGTCAAAAAGTTGTGAATAAAACACACCATAAACATTGTAGTCCATTTTGTTAGTTATCTGGATAGTGTGGAGCTGATTACTGCACGGAATATGTTACATATTAACATACTCTAATCATAGCTATTATGTCTATAGTGCAGGTACTCTGACACCAAAGTCTGAAGTTGTATCGTGTACGCCTCGAACACAAATGGGGGCATCAAGTATAGCTCCAATCACTTTCAACATCGGCAGTAGAGAGAGGTCTGGAGTCAGATTCACGCCCCAGCCGTTTTAATCCCGGGGGAAATAGCTCTCGGAACCAACTACCAGAAAAACGTGAGGGAATAAGATAATACGAAGGTCGCACCGTAAACCTTGACTTCAGATGTTTGTAATGTAGAAACTATTTAAAGCACACGTGTATGGCAAAAAGCTCAGTTAGGTACCTGGACGTTAACTTTCTCATGAAAATGCAGAATTAAAATAAGCGTAAATATTAGACTGAAAGTTATATGACATTTCCCATCGTCTTCTTTCGGTTAAAGAAATATAAAACGTGTTTTCTAACAAACTCGAGGAGGTATATAAAATTCCCCATGAACAAATATGTCAAAATTTGCAACTTCCTCACAAATTTTTGGTCTTAGTCACAAGTATGTTTTACCTGGGGATTACTGAAATATGTTTGATTTCAGTTCTATAAAGTGCAATTTGTTTCGCCTCTTGCTTCGGAACTGCAGGGAAAGTTCTTCAAATTTTCAGTTCTCCTGACGATACATGTTTCGTCCACTGCGTAAAAGTGGTTTACTTTAAGAAGTATTAAACTATGAATGTGTGGCGGAGGGTTTAGGAGGCGCGTCAGCATCAAAGGCTCTAAGCCTTCCCCATTGCGATTTCAGTTAATTTTTCCTGCAAGATTTCTAAAGTGTCGAATTTATAGCAATAATCCTCATGTTCGTTCTTGTCTTATTGTCACAACCACTTTGAATCGTGTTATTTACTGGTTACATATACTGAAAAACGGATGCTTAGAAAATCATAAGTTTCATCGGCTCTCTATCTAAAACAGGTAGCTCAGTCACTACAGTAACCAGACAACGGACTGAAGACACGATACGCGGGATTCAATTCCCGGCAAGTTCGGATATTTTTTTCTTCGTCACGGCGACTATATCGGCTAAAGGTCCTATTAAGTGAGCCTCCAAAACTACTTTCGGTTTGTATAAAGGATGGGACGTGATTCTGATAACTTACATTAATCTAGCGCTAGCAGTTAAGGAAGTCTGCAGTTATAAATCTAACACAAGGCCAAGGACAACGGTGGGCCACAGCGCCAATCCCTTACATTTCTGCCATTCCTGCATTAGCCAGAGAACTTAACTTGTGAATTAAGGGGCTGGAATTCGCATTTCTGCTTATGAGCTAGAGATATGAACTGCTTTCAGACATTAGCTACTTTGGCAAGGTACTGAAGATTCTGAACTGAATTATTCCTTGTATGTTGTATTGTACAAGGAGTTTAATAGCAGCAAGATATTACATGAAAAGAAATATGTTTTATTTCTTTATTGTTGGATTTCATGCAACTATGGCTCAAAGACGTACAGTAAAAAAGTTTTAAAATAACAGTGACAGAAGGCTGTAGTCCAATTTATTTAATTAATACACCAACAAATGCACATATATTCATTTAATGATCTAAAATTCCATTAAAACGCTTAAAACGCTCCTACATGTTTCGATCATACGATCATCCTCAGGTAGCACATATTTTTCCTTGCTAAAGTTAAAGTTTAAAAACACTTCTTTAAACTATAACTTTACTAAGGAACAATGTAGGCTCCCTGAGGATGATCGTATGATCGAAACATGTAGGAGCGTTTTAATGTAAATTTTAGATTATTAAATACTATATAAGTGCATTTTTTATGTATTAATTTAAAAAACTACAGAATGCACGGTACAAAGATAAAGAAGGCTCTAGTCCAAGTTTAATCTCATACTCTGGCGAAAGGTTCCAACTGAACGCACCATTTGAAGGACCAGGTGGCTCGAAGAACAAGCAAGCCAGAAAAAACCCGAAATTTTAAATGTCAATTCCTGTTTGGGCATTCCTGCTTCAAATTTGCATTTTATCCGTCATTAAACCCAACCAGCTACTTGTACTGAGATCCTCTGGTGGTTCGTTTTGATGTGAAACTGTAGGAATGAAAAAAATCGTGTTTAATAAATGAAAAAGAATCTAGTCGATGTAATAATTAGGAAATGGGTTGCACAATCCGAGGTTCGAATCCTGGCAAAAACAAGAATCTCCAAAACATCCAGACCGGCTTTGAGGTCAACCCAACCTCCTATTAAATAAGTGATGGGTCCACCCCCTCCTAAGAGTTAAAGAAACTTGGTCATGAAGTTAATCACTGCCTTTCATGTACTGCCAAGATCAAGAATGTGTGGAGCTACGTTTCTGCTCCCCAGATGTGACTTCATGGGGTGAACAAGGACAATTGTACTTGTACAGTACTGACTATTAAAGGTGGTAAGGCGATGGTGCAGAAGTCAGGTGGCTACTATTACCTGTAAACAGCAGCTGGACGTTTCATTTGACCCAACAAGCTTACAATATGGTTACGTATACAATTAAATACAATAAAGTTATTTTATTTTTTGGCTGTTTTAAAATAATACAAATTGAAAGCCCATTTAGAAAATCTTGTTAAGAGCACTGCATTAATCGACTGTAGCAAGAGAAATAGACTTCGTTCAAGGAAATTCCTATAGAAATTAATAGAAGCCATAATGTAGCCTTATGTATGGGGAAAATAAGAATGTTGGGGGTATTGCTTGATCAATTTAATTTTCCCACAAGATTAATCACGATTTTATTGCACCCATACAATCGTGTAGTTTGCGATATATTTCTGCGTCTCTGCCTCCGACAACACAGCAGTGGGATACAAATATTAAAGGAGATATACAGATTCTTCTTAAGGAATATTTATCTACAGAAGGGAAGGTTAAACTACGTCTGTACCGGCTCTGGGGCCCACACAGTTTCTTATTGTATGGAATCAGGGGCACTATTTCTGAAGATAAATTGAATGTGGCGTAAAGGTAAAAAATTGGCCAATCTAGTGCCGAGATTAAGGATGCTTGGCTTTATAACTAAATTCCTACATGCGCCTGCATGGTATGTTACTGAATTCAGCACAGGGTTTACTGTACAACATATTTACAGAAGTAAAATGAACTTCAAACTGAAATGGCTTTGGAAACGTTATTTGACCTCTGAACCATCTGTTGTTTCCGGAGTTCGATATTTTTTTATTCCTTAAAGTTGAGTGTGTGTGTGTTTGTGCGTGCGTGTGTGTGTGTGTACTAAAATTAGATTGACATCTACAATGCCAGCAATGTATCTTGTGAGTGTGAAGAAGCCGCCACTGATTAACGGCGTGAAAAGGCTCTTAGGAGAACCAAAGAATCCGAGACAGGTATATGAAAGGACTGCTACCTATTGCCTGTCTGCGTCTGCCAGTATTTCCGTGATTCTTATCTCAAATTAGGGACGGTAAAAAAGTAGTACCAGGTAAACCTTTTTGGTGAAATTGAGCTGTTCCTGTTCCATTCACCCTCGCTTCCCTCTCAAGTAACTACTCTTGTTCACCAAACCTCGCTAAATTTTTACTGCTAAGGGAGGAGATCTGCTGGGTCGCACGCGCCAAGACTTCCAACTACCACAGGAAGAGAAACATTCTGCATCATAAACTGCTCTACCTCCGTGGCTAAATAACTGTACTATAGTGCAGATTTAATGACGGTACAAAGCAATTCACTATAGTCCCCACTCCACGCTAATACGTGTAACAAAGGGACGCAGTGTGATATAATCTTTGAATTTGTAAATAATAAATAATCGGTTTTCCCTTCTTTATATGCTACCTGGAATCGAGGCACAATATCAATATCAGGAAGGCTTCAACACGAACAAAACGACCCCTATGAAGTGTGGCAACATATTCCGCAAGAGTTTAGCCTTTTATATGTATCCCAAACAATGCATTTATTTTTCTGCGTACATTTCCCCTGATATTCATTTGTAAAATTAAAGTTGTCCCTGCCCACGTCATGAAGGCATAAGGTGAGTGGATTTATATCTGCACCCATTTGTAATCTGTCCACCAGATGAATGCGAACGGTCAGCTTCATTCCCTGGTCGCTTCATTCTCGAGACAAGAGCCCCGAGTGTTAATTGAATGATAGGGTTAATGCGGCACAGAAGAGGTACGGACGCCTACAAGGTACAGTACTGCGGTTCCTCGGACGTCCAGCCCGCAGCCTACTCTCAAAATGCCTCACCATAATACACCTTACTCAATGTCTGTGTAGTTTAAAACAGGTTTCCCCAGAATAAGCCGAAATGCTGTGTACATTATAAGCCAATTACAGTTATTAAAGTAGAAAAAACCGAATGTTAAGTACCCCATAAATCCAAAGTCCACGTTTTATATTTCCATAGGATTTTTAACCCTGAAGCCAATTAATTGTAGAGTGGGTAAAGCACTAGTTTTTTGCTCGTGTTTTTGGTACTTTGAAACTAAAACTGCATAAATGTAGCTATTAACTTCGCCATACCTGAGGACCTGCAGGTCATAATGTAGACCCATATATGTCCAAAAGCTAAGGCCTGGCAAAATTCCAACAGATTTTCTTAAAATATATTGGCGCATGTAAATAAATTCTGTTGATACATTGCAGCTTCGGTTAAATTCGGACAAAGATAGCGGTCATTTTATATAAAGACTTCGCGTAAACCGGGCTTCGGCAATTATCTAGATCCTGGCTCGGTAATTCTTTATTGAAACGATAAAGTTTTGATTTGGAACAAAAGTTATAACGAAACTTGATTTAAACGATACACGCCCAGCGCGATTTCCCCGCGTGTTTTTACGCTTTCGAGATAGACAGAGGAAATTCTTGTGTTTGTGTCATCCCATATCTCGAAAATGGTTGGGTCTGTTTTGATCATATCTTATACTAGTGACCTTTTACATAAGGGTAAGAACACAAATGTCATTTTTAGCCTTTAGATCTAGGCAACATCGAACATTCATTTACTAAATCATACAACTGAGCGAATGACTCAGAATTATTACGTCATACGTACATATTTCTCAGCAAGTTTTTCCTCAAATATGCTACATCGGAACAATGAAATTTTCACATGAAAGGACCAAAGGTCACTCTTACGTAACTAACTCATGTCACACAGTCTTATTCTATGAATTTACTGAGGCTAAGCTTATATCTTCGCGCGTGCGTAAACACAAAAGAACCTTTATAAACAGAACAAACAACGTAAATAACAACAGAGCGCTTCATTCCCTTACATGGCGCATGCAACTTAGGGTGCTGTAAGAAATGAAATAGGCACAATCCACACATCTTGAAAATTGTGTGTTTAATATGTTTTCTCTCTCCCCAGAATTCTTAGGACAGATATATATATATGCTGCTTTTAAAATAAGTATAAACTTTTAAACGTACAGAAACAAAAATTTTTGACGAAGTCTTTTTATTTTCAACAACAAAAAGGTTCCGCACTGCTTAATTACATTTATGACTTATTTAATGAAGCTATCAGTATTTCATATTATATAGCGTCAAAACTTTAGGATTATTCGTTAATTATTAATTGAAACTGGTGCTAATGCAGCTGTTATGGTCTAATTTGAGGTACTGTCTCGGTAAAGCCTCGACGAACTACGGAAACCACATAAGACTTCAGTCAGGTTGAACACAGCGGGAGGACTACCTATTCGACAGTTAGTGCAAAAGAAATTAAATAATAACTTTCTCAACGTTGGCGTTGGAAATATTTGAAACGATGTTATATTTTAATTAGTCGGATTATACAGCCTCGAAATATTTAATAAAGTCTTGCCAGCTGAAACTTAATGCTCCAAAACTGAATTGTTTCCACTTGCCATTAAATTCAGGCTATGATAACGAACAATGTAACCAGACGTATTTTCTTGTTCAATACGGCCGCTGGGCGACACGATGCTAGGTTTATTACACATCATCTGAATTCCCGCATGCATTTTTCTCCTTCTTTACCACCTCAAGTAAAGCCTGTGCAGATGTATTAGATCGATCAACGAATTAAATTATGCCACGAAAAATTCGTAAGAATCATACCTGACACACAGATGTAGCGAATAAGTGAAGAAGAAAGACTGAGATACAAAATGGTGCTATATAGTACGAGCAAAACTCCTATTTTTGACAAAATAATTAATCACAGAAGTCCGTCACCAAGCACTACGCTCCTTCAAAACATTGATAATTATTTATATACTGACACGGCGTAACATCCCAAAACACTCAGTTCTTCGTGTAATATTGGTATGAGAGGTTTTATGTTCAGCATTTGCTGAAACAGCAACATGCCACGTCTGTATTACCTTAAACCAACTTTCAGAAAATGTTTCTTAATTTAGAGTAAATAGGCCGTGGAAATATTCGCAATGGAAACGTTTTTACGGTTCGTATAAACGATCCTCAAAACTTTGCCACAGATGAGTAAGAGCAATAACAAAAGTTAAAAAAGTCCTAAGAAAACATCTTATTTAACTGTTCATGTTGACGCACAGAATTCACATTTCAAGTACATGAAATGATGTGCATGAGTTAAAATGTAACGCAAATCGATTTAATGCAGTAAACAATTCCTATGTCATTACTTAATGCTAGTAAGGATAAAGGTCTTACAAACTACGCAAAATTACAGACTTTGTTTCATGCATCCACTGCTGGCTAAGCTGTGATGGCTCACATGGCCGAAACATGTAAGTATCTAGGCAGCTATCGAGGGAATCTGTATCAGTCTATTAATAACAAAAAAGCAGTTGTGTCAGAAGTTATGTTATTATATGACTTACATGAAATGAAGCTTTCGATTTAGTATGCCTTATGCTTGTAGTTCCAAATGCGAAGTGTGTTTCTTTATACTTTATTTACAAAACCCTGTCTGGATTTTCTTGTTATTACGAATTTGAACCCTCAAATATGGCGTCACATTTATTCAGTTTCTGTATTTTATTTTATTGCTGCGTAATTCGAGATTATAAGAGTTTCACCAGAATGTGCTGGCGAATTGCGTGCCTTGCGCAGCTCTCATTTTCACTTCGTAAAACTTCGGAATTCCGTGGAACACCATTTTGTGAACATTGTTGTAGAATACGCCATTAGGAATGCTCGTGACGATAAAGTTACTCTAGTGACCGAAAAGATATAAAGGAAACTACGGATGCGTAATTGTCACTAGTCGACTGATCTAAAAGTAGAAGCTAAGAAAATTAAGTGCACTTTCTTGTTTCGTCAGCAGAACTTTGGAGAAAAACGAAACACAAATGTAGCTAATAAATACAAGTAAAGGAAACGTTTACCCTACAACAGGATATGAAGACCCAGAGGAACAATATAGGTATAACTCTACTCTTTCTTTAACCTCGGCGCTAGGTGGGGTGGGTAGTTAACGCCACGCCTCGGCCTCTTCACCCCGAGGAAAACTAGCTAACAAAACTTCCGAAAATTTAACAAAGTTAAAATATTTGGAACTGATAAAAAATTGTTTTTAGACACGTGGAAATCGAAATATACAAACCATAATTTTGTATTTTTTTTTGCATGGGTGTGAAAACTGGTCTGTCGCAATGAGGAATTATATACCGAAGTTGTTCGAGAAGGAATTGCCGAAAATAGTATTTACCTAAGAGGCAGAAGTAATATCAGGCTGGAAGAAACTGCATGATGAAGAGCTGCTTAATTTGTACGCCTCGTCAGATATCATTAGAATGACAAAATCTAGGAGGAAAAGGTGGGAGGGGCGTGTAGAATGCATTAGATAGAAAAGCAATACATGCTGGGTTTTGGTGGAAAGACCTGAAGGAAATAGAGCACTTGGGAGACCCACGAGTAGATGGGAGGACATTAAAGGGATATTAAAGTAACAGGATAAAGAACATTGACTGAATTCATGTGGTTTTGTATAGTAACAAGTGGCGGGTTTTAATTTTTTTTCCCCACAAAACGCGGGGTTTCTTTCTGGCTGAAAAGCTATCCGCTTCGCAGTAAGGAATTTACTCCATAAACTTGGTTACCTGGTTAACTGTGCATTAAAAGTAAACTGAAGCAATCTACAAAGAACCAAAACACACAGGCCTGTAACTTACATGCAGACAGCATCAGTCAGGCATCCAGAGGGCAGACTTGGGAACACACTGTGTGAAGTGATTCCCAAGCAGCAGCCACAAAATTAATTTCAATGGCCAATGTCGGTGCTTTGCGGTGAGACGTACTACAAGAGAAGGACATGACGCCAGGGTCTGGTGGTGTGACGTAAGGCCAGGGGTGAAGTGTTCCCTTTTAAGTGTCGGGACGTGGAAGAGGAGTCTGTCAAATGTACACCGAGATTGAGCAGGACGGAGGGCGCCTATAGGTCGTCGACTCGAAAGAAGACCCTTATGTCGGCTTCAGCAGCACACAATCCCTTATCTAAATTCGTTATAATGCAAATGTACTGGAGACAGAGGAGCCTTCCTAACACTTATAATCAAATGTTTTCCAGACATATGAAGCGAATGGTAACAAGCAACTACAAAAAGCTACTCAACATTTTTTGTTGTCCTTCGCAATTTTAGAAAAACAACACAAACAGCAATTCTCCTTGCATTAAGGCATGAAGCTTGAACTTCACTAACAGCAAATATCTTCGTTAAACAGCATGTTAAGTCAGCGCCACGCGCTTTTCACTCTTAGGTCTAATTTCAAAAAGAGTTGTTTTGTCTACTCTGCATCTCTTTGGTCTTCCACACTGCTGCTTATAACGAGTTGCCCGCAAGAATTCTGTACATACCCCTTGCCTCCACATTCTAGCTCCACGTACAGTCCTTCTTATTTTCTGAACTTCGTCGTTCTAACAACACAGAGTGACATTTTTAAATAAATAAATCTTCTTGGATTGCGCATCAAAATATTCATGTTGACATTTCGTTTCAGAACACTTATACTGAAATCAAAGACGTGAAATAAACTAGCATGAATTCGTTAAATGGATGCAATTTATTAATTTCTACTTTTTTTCTCCTTTTACTAACCAACAATCTATAAAAATGTACGGTACACACGATTTCAAGATTTTACTTATTTATTGACAATGTTTAAAACGCACAACTTACACGTCGTGAAATATAAATAAACATGGATACCGTCCGACTGCCGTGACCGAAGCTGGCAATGGATATGCCAGAAACTTCACGCAACGAACGGCGAATAAAGATGACTGAAAATGATAATTATGACAAGGAAAGAGCAGACGGCATGTTTTAATGTCAGTGTCGCTGTAGGCAGGCTAACACAAGCTATATTTTTGTGTGAGAGGAATTTTGGGAGAATATTCGGTAGTTAACAATGAGCCTGAAAACAGAATTTTCTTCAATACAACGACTCTACACCAGCAATTATGGGTGTTACATACATTTTTACATAATTTATACGTACCTGTAGAAATTTGTTTGTTTTTTGAAAAGGCTGAACGGAGCAGACATTTCATTCCTGGATTCGATATTGAAATAGGGAACAAGGCTTCAAAGCTGAATTTTTAAATGATTAAATTATTGTCTTTGATATTTTTCCTTATTTAAACATTTATTTATGCATCTGCCTTCAGTACACGCACTTATTATTCCGAAGAAATAAAAAATTTGGCCACAATAGAGATAGCATTATTATGTATGTAGTTGCAATTAAGCGCAGCAACTCACTAGCAACTTGCGTGTTTATTAATTTCCTAAAATCTACTGACCTGTGAGCAGAAAGAGGCGTTTAAATGGCAATCACAGTCAAAGATCTAAGCAGACGCCCCTTTCTGAACATCTGTTTAAGAAGACTAAGAGCATTGTTTTAAATACATGAGATTTCAGAGTCTACAGTAGCGTTACATTAAAACTAAAATAGGAAACAAGAGAAGGGAACATTTTCTTATGCGTAAGTCCATTAATCGTTATTTTCAATACTTCATAAACGTATTCGTATAATTTTTACATTCATTGTTCCGTGCATCATTGTAATTGTTTAAAAATAACCAACACGATGTCACTTGTGGACTATCCCTTTATTTTCATGGGTAGTCGTCACTCACTCTCTACATGTTTCGAGCTTTCGGGAAGCTCATCATCAGGAGATCATTTCCCTGTACAGTCAGCCTCTGGTATAGTGTGTAATCTTTGCTGTAGCCCTCCCGTTCTCCTACGTGTTCTG
>Ga0136643_10010423_pt1 | contig 13732 bp, 11 predicted proteins | sample TergutLab28metaG_FD_96883 | JGI IMG/M metagenome (GOLD analysis project Ga0136643, IMG submission 96883) | Labiotermes labralis P1 segment gut microbial communities from Petit-Saut dam, French Guiana - Lab288 P1 (version 3) (version 3) | ecosystem: Host-associated > Arthropoda: Insects >...
CGCCTTCTTCTTAGCGGGACGATACTTGCATCATCCATGAACTTCCACGATCTGATGTCTTCCATGTGTTCGCCGTAAAGCTCGTCTACTCTCCATGTGTCGTAGTAGTTACCTATACGGATGATCTGACCACCCAGAAACTCCATAGCAACATTTGCCGCCTTTTCACGGGTTATGCCAGTGAACTCAATCTCGATGCCGAAATTTTTGTCGAACAACGGAGCGCACCTCCTCCTGTTGTTCATGGAAACGTCTTGTTGGATGTTTCTGCGGGCATCTGCTTGGATAATCCAATCCATTCAGATACTCCTGTGGGTATCTATCTCGACACCCTGTTGACAGACCTCTCATGCCGTTTTACCTCCTGTTTTTTATTTGTGAAAATGGGGATTTTCACGCAAGAGGATTGGCGGTGACAGGTGCAAGTCAAAAAAGTTATGTAAAACCATTATTGTGTGACATAGATTGCTCCTGTTTATTACGCTTATCAGTAAAGCAAAGTCGATAAAATATAGCAATAAATGAGACAAGCCCCTTGTCAAGCGATGCGACAAGGGGCAGCAGGGGTGGGGTGTATGTTATGGGTAGGTGTATGGGGTGTTGAGAAAAAAACAACAAACCCTAAAAACCTGCTCCAGATGGCGACTTAATTTATGATGAACCAAATAAAAAAAGGGGCTCTCCTTCGCGGAAAGACCCTGTGCTGTGTTTGTTTTAATTTAATTTCCTAACATTTGTGTTCTGCGGGATGTCGCTTGCCACAGGATTAAGGTCATTGATATCACCAGATCCGCCACACGCTGTCGGTAGCATGATGGCAATTGCGAGGAATACAAGAATATTGAAAACAGGTACTTTTTTTATTAAAGCTCCTCCAAAATATAGTGTGTGCCGCATGCAACAAGCTCAGGGCTACTCCAGCATTGGATGATTCATCATGTAAAAAGCACTAATTTATCAAAAGACACTCCTCTGAAGATCAAAAAAGATCGGTTTTTGATCTTCATTTTTAAGTGTGCATTATAACTTTGGCCAAGTTCGAAACGTGAGCCATACTGTCAATAGAACACTATTCTAACTAAGCGCAACAAAAAACAGCTCGTAGTAGCCGTAGAGATTGTCCCTCCGTCTGCCTATGGGGCAAAGCCAGGCGGCGGATTGCCTATTGCGCCGTTGTTGGCATCAAAAATGTTGTTGTTGAAAACACCGCCAATACGTATATCTACTCCGTTGTCAGCGGCGTTATCAAAAATCCAGCCGCCATATATCGTCATCGCTCCGTTACCTTCGATATTCACCCCGCCGCCTGAATTGGCGTGAATCATGCCATCGTGAATGGTAAGAACTCCAAGACCAATACTTATGCCACCGCCAGTTCTGGTGCCAGTATTACCATATATTGTGCCGCCGTACATAGTGAAGGCTCCGCTGCTCACCCCGCCGCCCTCGCTAGCTGTATTACCGCTGATGACACCGCCGTACATAGTGAAGGCTCCGCCGCTCACACCGCCGCCCCTATTGCTGACTGTATTACCGCTGATGACACCGCCATGCATAATGAAGTTCCCTTGATAAATATGCACGCCACCGCCAAAGGATCTTCCAGAACCAACATTATCTCTGATAGTCCCACCATTCATTATAAATGTTCCGTTAACGCTCACACCGCCGCCGTTTCCACGAACTGTATTGTCGCTGATTGTACCGCCGTTCATTGTGAATATTCCGTTCATATTAATTGTAACTCCACCACCACGGGCTGAACTACCTAGAAGTGTACTTACATTATCGCTGATTGTACCGCCGTACATAGTGAAAATTCCTATGCTTCGCACACCACTATTTGTATGACCGCTGATGAAGCCGCCGCTCATGGTAAATACCCCGGCATTAAACACGCCAGAGCCGGATGTGCCTTCCACGCGTTTAATGCCTATGTTTTCAATACGCAATGAAGCGTTTCGTTCAATGCTAATAACATCCATACTGCGATCCACAATTAAGTTGAACATCGGCTCGTCGGCACTTCTCAACGTTATATCTGCACCGTCTGGTATAATAAAATTTGAGATTAACTCTATGTCTGACGTTATGGTTATTACCACAGGCGTATTACCCGATTGTCCAACGGCCTGCCTAAGCTCGCTTTCATTGGAAACTGATATTTCTACTGTCGGTGTCGGCGCAGGCATCTCGGGTATTTCCGGGTTTTGTTCGAGGTCGATGCTGTATCTTGGGAGTTCATCGCCTGTGTCGTCAACGTTGTCAGTTTGTAGTGTGTCTGGTGGTTGAATGATGTTTGGCACTTCCGATCCTCCGCTGCCCCAATTCGGGGTTGGTGCTTCAGGTTCTCCGCCGCACCCTGCAAGGGCAAGTAACAACATAACCACTAAAATCAGTGTAAATAGTTTTTTCATTATGTTTTCCTCCAATAAAATCTGTTTTCTCAATTCAAAACCACATATCTATGACAAAGCATAAACTATCTCTCTGGTACATATAATGCCAAAAATTCACGTATGTTATTGTCGCTTACGCCTTGCCAACCAAAAACCGACACCAGATGCCAAAACCCAAGCGAGACAATATCGTATGAAACAACTTCATAGCCACTAAGCATCTCAATAAACAGTTCGTTGAGTTCATATGAGTCTACTTCTCTGCCATTGAATGCGTATGTTGCAGTGACTTGTGTCCAATCGTATGCAAACTCTGATTCCCAAGTATAATCCGCTATTCTTGCCTGTGTTGCAAAGCTGTTGTCCATTGGAGTTGCAGCATTGGTTAAAAAGAAGCTGCCCCAACCGCTATCGAACCCAGAATTTCCTCCATGCAGTACATAAGCCAGACTGCCGTCAGAACTTCTGCGATATAGCTGAATTGCGCTATGTGGCTGTGGATAAACAATGTCGCTACTTTCTCCTATGAAAATCAATTCCACTTCGCCTTGATTTATTGTAAATATACGAACCATATCACCGGCACTCACACTGTCTCCAATAATCAGTAGTTCGGGTATGCCGTCAAAATTCAAGTCGGCAAGCATAAATCCTATCAAGTTAAGAGGAAATTCGCTTTCAAAAAAATCGTGATTTGCCCAATCAGCCTGTAGTGAATAGTCTATTGCGGCCTGTATCGTCTCAAAATACAGCTCTTGCCAATTCTGCGACGTTGTGGGCTGTTCTTCAGAGATAGTGGGTTCTTCCGCGGCATACGACTCTGCACCGCTTTCTTCGTCAAACAGTGGGATAAATGTAAGCCCCGCATCTTTTGTACGAATTGACCAATGGTTATGCCTTATCACTTGCCATTCTTCTTCTGTTATTTCAATCCTTTCGCCTTGAGGTGTAATTCGCACATAGTTGAAGTGTTCAATATCAAATGTTTCGGGATTGATTACAGCTTCCATCTCTGCTGCTTCGATAGTTAATATATCCCTTCCGTCATAAGAAATTGTGAAATTGCGGAAAAATCCTTCTTCCGGGACATTACTGAAGTAGAAAAACACTGTACCATCCATTCCAATTTCTGTTGCACCACGCAGCCAATGATTATGCATGTGCAATAGATTCGGCGTGCGGTCTGCGATAGAAAATATAGCATGAACAGTGTAGTTCCGTGTCAACAAAATCAGATCCTTAATGCCATTTCCATTGAGATCATGCAAAGCAAATCCAAAATCGGAAGGAATCCACGGAGGCCAATCCGGCAAAATTTCATCCCATAAATGTTGCCAATCCGGGTTTCCGTTTTCTATCACGCCGTTTGAAATAAATTCGCGGTACTCTGCCAGTACCGGGGCATAAAGTAACATATAATCTAATTCTTGAACCGAATTCGGTTCGGGGCTTTCCGTTGCAACTTCTGACGATGATATATCATAGCGTATATTGCTATCAACAACGGGATTAACATTATTATCATTGCCGCTGCTTAACCAGATAAATAGTCCACAACCAATTACAAGTGCAGCCGCTAACACGCACCCAATTATTTTTGTACTCAAGGCAACAGAACTTGTGGCGACCGTAGATGCCGCATTGCCGACAATGTTTCCCTCATTTACGCTCAGTGGCGATGTTGGAGGAGGATTGTTTGACTGATACGATGGTTGGACGTTAGCGGTAGATGTTGTTGTGGGCGAGGTTGGGCTTGTATTCGGAATAATCGGCGCAAGATTACTTCCAAGAGATGGCGGTATAGGCAGCGTGCTTGCTTGCTCTCTAAGCAGCATAACAATGATCGGCAAAGTAGCAACACCATACAGTTTAATGCCCTTGCGTTCGTGTTCTTTCACGCCATTTTTAATCTGTTGCCGTGCATAGTTTAATCGGCTTTTCACTGTCCCTGCTGGGCATTCCATCAAAGCGGCGATTTGGTCTATTGTCATTTCATCATAATAATAAAACATTACCGCTTGCCGTTGCAGATATGGCAAGGCATCAATTAATTCTAAAATCATGCGTCTGCTTTCGGCACTGTCTAGGGTCATATCAGGTAAAAACTTATCGTCGATCTCTGGTATGTTTTCTAACCAACCCTGTGCCTCATCTTCCAAAAGAGTAGGTTTCTTTTTCTTCACAAAATCTTTACATTTTGAATAGACGATGGAACGTAACCAACCGAAAAAACTGTCTGCACTATATAACTGTCCGATGGAACGGATGGCCTGTATATAAACTTCTTGAGTTATGTCCTGTGCATCTTGATCAGAGCGCAAAAATTTTAACGCCATGAAATACACATAGCGATGAGTCTTTTCATATATTTCGCCCCATACTGAATCATCGCCCTGCATAGCTCGCCCTACTAATTGCACAACTTCATTTTTGGTTGCATTCTCCGAGCTTGGCGCATTAGAGATATTGTTTTGATTTTGCGCCGCACCGCAGTGCGGGCAAAACTTGTCTGCATTATTTATTTGCTTTCCGCATTGGGAGCAGTACATGCGCGGAGCCTCCTTGTTTTTCTTTTTCATCGCCAAGCTATGATACTATGCCTTTCTCTTGATCCTCTCTCGTTGCTTATAAACTCCCAAAATGCAATTTCAGTGTCTACTCTTCTAATATCTTCCCCATCAATTGACGCAACGAACAACTCAGGAAAACTTGCACCGCTAGTGCTTTTTGATAAAAATGCAATTTGTGTGCCACACGGAGACACAACACCATCCCAAGTTCTGCGTGTGGAATTTGCCGGAAGCACGAGCCGCTGTCTTTCGTTGAGATTAACATCTCTTGCTTCTGTTCCTGTAGGTATAGCGTCAATGAAGACTAGCGTAGGCAATATCGTATCTTCCCAACTTTCACGGTTATCAAGACTGCCGGCACCGGGCCCACTTCGGCCTGTAGCGCGGACTCCCAGCATAGTGTTTTCGTCTACCCACTGTCGATTAGAGTTATGAACACTAGGGCCGCTAACAGAAGATGGGAGAATCGGCGAACTGTGCGGAAGCCAATATGACATGCTTGCATTATACAATGCGCCATTACCAACAGACCCATCCGAATGTACTCGGTAGCCGTGATTCCCTCTAAATGATTGTACTTCTCCAACAGTTTCCACAGCCTCAGGAGTTAAGTCATGAAGCGGAACACGAAAGACGTTTCCCGAAGATACAAAATAAAAATAATTGTCGGGGCCAAATCTTGGGTCACTATGATGAATTACTTCGGAAAAATCGCCTTGCGGGGCGACTATCAATTCTGTAACATCGAAAAAGCCGCCATTGCTTTCAACCCAACCAACATGCCGGGCATTATCTGTTCCAACAACCATTGTAACTGCCAATTTGTCCAGATTCTCACTCAGGCTTTGCATATCCTCCGGGCTGCGCAAGGAGGATATGCCCCTAAACTGTTCTGATGGCATCGTAAAATTACTAATTGTCCTATGTGCACCAGTGTTCGGATCAATGCTAATAATCGTAATTCTTTCATTTGGGTGAGAGCCCAGTCTCCACTCAGCGACTATTATACCTAAGCCATCAGACGCGCCTGGCTCCATCGAAAAATCTAAAGCGATTTGTTCGTGATTTGGAACTGCGATGCGCCAAAAATTATTGCTAGAGACAAGCTGAATGGTTTCTTCAAAACTATAGTGTATCGTGTCGTCAAAGTATTTTACTGTCGCAAGATAAGTCAGGCTTGCCTCGTCTCCGTGGATAGTATAGTTTAACGGACTAAGTATTGTATAGGTGTTGTGCCAGTCATACTGCAAAGCGACAGAGGCAAATTGATCTTGCGAAGCTATACCCCAAAGGTTAGCCATAGCTTGTTGGAGAGTGATTTCGCCCATTTGTATTTGCAACCAAAGCACGGACTCATTTTCATAAAATAGCAGTTGCATTACATCCGGCTCGAAAAGTTCCGATATAGAGTCAAGGCACTGTGCATTATACGCCCATTCCAATGTCCACAAAAAATCAGCAATCTCTGGAGTGTTCATCGTATCAGAAACGGTCGAGTCTGTGCTGATGGGAGCGTCTACGCTTCCGTCATTTCCGGCAATGCCTGTTGTGCCATCACCACTACACCCAACAAGGGCGAGTGCTAGTATAATTGCAAAAATAAGTACAAATAGTTTTTTCATTGTGTTTTCCTCCTAAATTTTGTTTTGTGTTTGCTAATTAGACGATTGAACTTTGCCGTTGGTTTTATATTTTTGAAATTTTTTGCGGCACCTATCTTCTTGCTTTGGCAACTTGACCCGAAGTGTGAGGGTAAATTAACTAGCGGATTATTGTCTGGTCATTAATACCCAATCGGAAAAGTCAATATCATTATTCCAATCATATACAGCAACTACTGTGCCGTCTGATTGTAGCCCTGCAACAGCACTACCACTAGCTGTTATGGCAACAATATCACGCCATTCATTGATTATGGGATGACTGAGAGATGCTACTGTTTTTTTGATTGTTTACCTTGTACGCAGCATCCAATTAATGACATTCGACTGGCCAAATTCATTACAGCCAACAGCAATGGCCGTCCCATCCGACCTCAGTCCCACTGTGTGATCATCTCCGGTTGATACAGCGACTATGCCGTTCCAGTCATCTATGCCCAGACTACCAAATGCGTTGCTGCCAGCTCCAACAACCGTGCCATTTGACCTCAGTCCGACTGTACGAGCAAACCCAGCATATATAGCGATTATATCGCTCCAGTCGCTTACGTCTAACCAACCATCAACACCATTTCCCACGGCTACAACCGTTCCGTCCGACCCTAATCCAACTGTATGATGTAATCCGGCTGATACAGCAATTATATCGCTCCAGTCGCTCATGATCGTTTCCATCAAAATGATATTGCCCGCAACAACCACTGTGCCGTCCGCTCTTAATCCAACAGCGTGATGATGCCCGGCAGATACAGCAACTATATCTCTCCATCCATCCGCATTTATTAGGTCGGCAATGTTTCCGCCTACGGCAATAACCGTACCATTCGATCTAAGTCCTATTGTAAAGCCTAGGCCAGCAGATACAGAGACTATATCGCTCCAACCGCTTGTATCCAACAGTCCGTCGGCACCGTAACCTACAGTGACAACAGTTCCGTCCGGTTTTAAGCCGACTGTATGAAATGCTCCGGCTGATAACGTTTCTCCGCTTGAAAAGCCTAAGTTTAGCACCGGTGACTCTGCTAAGGATGGGTTTTGTTCGAGAACGGTATCATATCGAACTCTTTGCAATATGCCTATGCCATCATCTAAAAATAGTTTATCTTCATAGATATGAAAAATATATGGTTCACTTCCTGTTAAATAAAGTTTATCGTCTTTTACTTCCCAAGTTACAATGTCATTATTATCAAACGATGCGGTGCCATCAGGTAAAAGTATAATCATGCGCCCTATACTCATCGGGGGATAGCTTCCTATGGCATCCCATCTGCCCGTTAATAAAGAATTGTTTGGTAAATAATCAACAGGTGAGGCTATTCTTCTAAATTCATACTCAGTAATTTGTAAACCTCCTCCTGGAATTTGGTGTTCAAAAATGAATGTTAATATCTCTTCTTCGATATGAAAACGGTATCCAAAAGGAAAAAGCATATCCTCGATAACGTACCACGTATTATCGGCAGCCGCAAATAGACCGTCAGAAAAAAACATGCGAACACCAAGAGAAGGCCAATCATCTGCTATTTGAGAATCATAAATTCTCCAAATGCCCACTAACATTTCTTCTGCGGAGGGGTTATTGCCTGTTGAGTTGTTTTGAGGGAGGCTCCCTACTTGTGGATCATCATATCGTTGATTTTCTGTCGGCATGTTAGCATTGTCTTGTGGCATGTCATTGCTGCCACTATCCCCACAAGCAGCAAGAACAAAAAGCGCAAGTGCTGTAACAAGGACAAGTGCTAAAAATCTCTTCATGTAAATCTCTCCTAAGTGTGTGTTTGGAATAAATATAATTATGAAACCCTTCTGAACACAAGCGTTTCTGTTTCATTTGGTTCATATCCCAAGATTGTTAAGCGAAGGCTTTTGCTGTCTAATTCCATACGCATTCCTTCTGGGTCTGCATCATTTTCTATATGGAACCAATATAATCTATCCCCATTCGCGCCACCAACTCGCCAAAGTACATCGGCTTCACCTGTTGCATAGCTGCCATCGAGAAAAAATACTATGAAATCATAGTGAGGCGAATCATATTCGTCCCATCTGCCCACTAGAATAATATCGCTGTTTTGTCTATCGACAAAGGAAGGTGTTTTTATAAAACTTGTTCCGTCTAAATACAAAATACCACCGACAATATGGAACTCGTGATCTTGATGCCAAGGGTCTTCATATTCCGCTTCAAACCTGATAATATCATCGTCGATAAGCTGCCATGTGGCGTTATTGTGCCTAACAGCTATGTTTTCTTCAAAAAAAATTAATTCGGAAAAAACGGTAGACCCTTCAATTAATTCCCATCTGCCTATCAACTGCTCTTCGATTGTTTGCGGGTTGTCTCTATTTTCACCGTTTAAGCGTGAATCATCATTATTATCCAGCACGTTCCCGTCATTGTCGCAAGCAACAAGAGCAAGAAGCACAAGCACCATAACAAGGACAAATGCAATCATCTTCTTCATGTTAATCCTCCAAAATTTATTTTTACTTACTGGCAAAACGATTTAATCTTGCTATTAGTCGAAATTTAATGATTATTACTAATGAGTCTTTTCATATATTTCGCCCCATACGGAATTATCACTTCACATGGCACGTTTTAGCAGATTCACAACCTCGTTTTTGTTGTGTTCTCTGCGCTTGACATAGGGGATACTTTATTTTGATTTTGCGGTACACCGCAGTACAGGCATAAGTTGTCTGCATTATTTATTTGCTTTCCGCATTGGGAGCAGTACATGCGCGGAGCCTCCTTGTTTATTGTGTCTGTTGATAAGACGACTGAGATTTGCCGCCGGTTTTATATTTTTGAAAATTTTTCATACTTCGAGCCAACTTGACCCGAAGTTGGGCTGTAGCACAGAGATTCCGATTTTGAATAAGTCTAGGGAATGTACCAAATGATCTGACTGCCAGTGAGGTCAATAAAGACAGCACTTACTCCATATAGATTGTGGCTACTCACATTAGAACTGTGGATAGATACACCAACCAGAGTGGCATTACCAGTAATCCCGACTTCTACTTCCTGCGACCTAGCCATAAGGCGACTGAAATCGGTCGTGATACAGGGAGACCCCCCTGCCGGGTATATATGATGCAGCCCAACACCAGCTGCCAAGACATGTAGTAGAAACTCTTCTTCTAAATCGGGAAAATCATTTCGATTGTGCCAAAATCTCCGCTCATTATCTACAACTGCTTCTTGGATTCTTGCATGCAGTAGCGGACGCCTTAGTTCATAGTCATCGAGGTGGTCAGGGAGATAGCTGTAGTGGAGAACATTCGGTCGCACTTCCCACTCAGTCATGTCGTGAAGCGAGATGCCAGAGGTTGCAGAAAACAAATCCATCATAGCACGGAAATCAGTATTTTCATTATACGCCCGAACAAGTGACTCCGTATCAGTGATTCGCAGGTCTAGGACTTGCATATCTACGTTAGTTGCAGTAGATTGGTCAGGTATATTGCTTGGTTCGCCGCTCGGCGTTGCGGGAGCTTTGTCAGAAATTGCCGGGTCTGTGCTAGTGGGAGCGTCTACGCTCCCGTCATTTCCGGCAATGCCTGTTGTGCCATCACCACTACACCCAACAAAGGCGAGCATTAGCATGATTACAAAAATAAGTACAAATAGTTTTTTCATTGTGTTTTTCTCCTAAATTTTGTTTTTGTATTTGTGTAGACAGCGTCTAATACACGAATTATTACTTAGTCATTAACACCCAATCAGACCAGTCTGGGACATCAATGGCTCTGTCATATACGGCCACCACCGTCCCATCTGACCTTAGACCAGCAATAAAAACAGATCCCGTTGTTATGGCAACAATGTCACGCCATTCTTTTATAGACAGATAGTTATCATGCCGAATGTTAGGCGAAGCTACAACCACCGTCCCATCTGATCTCAAACCAACAACTCCAGACATCGTTGCCTCTATAGCAATTATATCTGTCCAACCGTTTATGGTGTCCATAATAATGTCCGTTCTGTCAAAACCGCCAATAGGGCTAAATGTGCCGGCCGCAACAACCCTTCCATTTGATTGCAAGCCGATAACATTTACTACACCTTCTGATACAGCAACTATGTCTCTCCACTCGCTAACGTCGTTCCACACATCTTCCTGCCGAGAGCCTGCCAGAACAACCGTCCCATCTGATCTTAGTGCAGCAGTATTGCCCATGCTTGCTGATATGGCAACTATATTACTCCAATTATGCGTGTGTGCATGACCCGCCAGATTTTCGCCCGCAAATACAACTGTCCCATCGGACTTCAAACCTGCTATATGTGGACTACCTCTACCTCCCATTGCTACCGCAACAATATCATACCAAGCACTTGTATCGGCTTCCACTAAGTTAGTAACAACCGTCCCATCAGATTTTAAACCAACCACCATAGCACCTGTTGCTGATATGGAAAGTATGTCTCTCCATTCATGCACTACGGCGTGTGCTTCTAATGTCACATCTGGGGTAATAACTACTGTGCCGTTTTGTCTGATGCCAAACAAAAAAGCTCCGGCTGACAGCGTTTCTCCGCTTGCAATATCTAGAGGTAGCAATGGCGTTTGAGTAGGTGTTGCTTGGGCGGGTGTCGTATAGGGTTCTCCTGTATAAACCAACTCCCACCGAGTTTGGTCATCTACTGTACCCGCATGGCTATATACATTTGCATTAAATTTATCAACCCGCAGAACATTAGCTAGATTTCCATTTTCGTTCCACGCTCTGAACGAGTAAAAATTACCCGCATTTAGTGTGTAATGAATGGTTAGGGCGGTGACATAAGAGAAATAGGAAAATTCGTCACTCGTTTCAGCAGCCTCGTCCATTTCAAGCCAATGACTTACATCAATTATTCTAACGCCGCCGCTAAGGTATAAATGGTTTGCCGCACTAATGGCGATTTGCCTTGCGTGTTCGATGTTCATAGGCGTAACGCTAGGTCTGTGGGCGCATGGGTGGTGTCCGAAATTGTTGGGGCTGAATCAAAAGGCGTATCTGCGGCAGGGTTATAGTCATGGGTAGAATTGCCGCAAGCGGCAAGGGTAACCAGCAACATAGCCGCCAAAAGTAATGCAAATAATTTTCTCATAATGCTTTCCTCCAAAATTTTAAGGGTTTTCATTTTGGCTTGAATATAATGCCGTCAACTCTTTTTTCAGATCGGCGATAATTGCCGTGCGTTTTTTCTTCGTGTACATATTGAAAGGAATAATACCAACACCACCGATTATCAGGAGTATACCTATAACACCTATATCTATAAAATTGACATTTGTGACATTGCCTATGAAATTAAACAATGCGAAAACAGCAACCCCTAATACAATGCCACCTATAGCTAAGTACCAAACTTTTTCATTTTGAAGGGACTCCAACCTTGCAATTTCTGCTTGATACCATTCTATAGTCTTCTCTTCCGTATTGTTTTGGAGGGGCGTATGTGTAGCAGTCGTCTGTGGCAAAGCAGTGTCTGTACCGCTTGGCAATGGGTTTGGGTGGTGTGTTGGGTGGTGTTTTCTATCTTGCCTGTCAGACGATCCAAACAACATTATTAAGTACGCAATGGTCGATATAGTTAAACTCCCTCCAAGAGCCATGCCCGCAAACGAGATGTTTCCACTGATGATCATTCGAGGTAAAGTGTGTAGGAGAATAACAAGAGCCACTGTTGTTACAATTATAAATGCAATGAAAAGAACCCTTTTATTTCTTACCACTCCCATAGCCACAAGGCATATGAAAATAAAGACAAGAACAGGCAATAACATAATAACCGACAAGCCCACTGTAAAAAACCCTATTATTATGTGTAACGCCAATGGAATAAGTAAAAACAATAGGTTCTTTTTTGCTGCCGTAAGAGCTATTATGGCAAATATCAATATCGGTAGTAAAAACAAAAGTGTTTGCCACACACCACCAAGTGCAATATGGAAGTTTCTTGGATCAAATATCCGAGGAGCATTTCTCAAAATAAATGTCCATCTATGAGATGCAACAAGACTCCCGGGCGCAAGCGACCAGATATTCAGATACGTAACAATCATCGAGACCAACATAACCACTACAGCAATAAGCGGACGCTTTGAGCTTGAAGGCAGTTGCTGCACCTTTGATCTCCGTTCGGTTTCTGCAGTAGCAGATATAGGATGTTGGGTATTGGAACTGGATGTTATAGCATTGCCGCACATACTGCAAAACTGTGAATCAACTGATAATTTGTTACCGCATTTTGCACAGAACACAATTTTTCCTCCTCGTTGATCGTGGGTATTATTTGTCACTAACCTAGCAACTGGTTAGCGTAATTCATTTTTGTATTATTTCTTCCTTTTTATAGCCTTGTTGATGTCGTTTGCTGTGCCGCCTACAAAGGTAACCGCAGACAAAATGAAGCCTATTAAAAACATTATACCGCCGATACCAACCCCTGCAACCATTATGACAACCCCTGTCTCAACATTGCCGCCAAACTGCATTACAAGAAATCCTATCCCCATCAGCCCGACACACACCAACATAGACCAAAATTTGAAGTGATGCAAAAAAGTGCTTGATTTTGCTATGATCTTATCGGCTTTGTCTGTGGCAACTCCACAGTTGCTGCAAACTTTGCTGTTCATAAGCAATTCCTTATTACAACTTCTGCAAAAAACGGTGTTCACGTTGTACCCAAGAATAGGGCTTTCAACCTCCACAATAGCCGTGCCACATTTATTGCAGAACCGAGAATTTTTCTCTATCTCCGCTTTACAATTTGTACAATACATTTAAGTTCCTCCTCATTTTTCTTCCTGTTTTGCTTGGTGTCTAATAATAAGACGATTGACAATGGCCGTTGGTTTTATTTTTATGTAATTTATTTTTGGCAGGTGTAATGTTAGCATGGCGAATTGATGGAAAACTCTGTATTCAGCTCGTTTCCAGCACATTTTAATATAACATGTACGCCTCCTTCTGTCAATTCAAAATATCATTTTGGGAATGCAATGTCATCGTGATTATATTACCCTTTTAATATGGGGTGATATATGTGATTGCGGAGAAAATTAAAATGTTGCGTGAAAAAAACAATCTAACA
>Ga0136643_10010424_pt1 | contig 13731 bp, 5 predicted proteins | sample TergutLab28metaG_FD_96883 | JGI IMG/M metagenome (GOLD analysis project Ga0136643, IMG submission 96883) | Labiotermes labralis P1 segment gut microbial communities from Petit-Saut dam, French Guiana - Lab288 P1 (version 3) (version 3) | ecosystem: Host-associated > Arthropoda: Insects >...
GATGAGATCATTCAAGACGACAGGCGTGTGACTGTGGACACAGACTACCATCTTTTCGGATTTGTGAAGGATCAGCTGCGCGGACAACGTTATGAGACAACGGAGGCAATTCAGAAAGCAGTGTGTCAGTGTCTTCGGAAGGCTGGAACGGAATTTTACAAAAGGGGAATTTTCAAACTCCCAGAACGCTGGGAGGAATGTGTACAAAGAAGTGGCGATTATGTGGAAAAATAAAGAAATGTCTGTAGATTAAGGTGGTGTATTTGGTTTGTCAATAATAAAACATGTTACTTTACAACAAATTGTTGTTCATGACTTTCGGTACGACCCTCGTATTATTGACAAAAGGTACATGTTTGATCATCATCAGAAACAAGAAATTTTACTATTTCAAAACTGTTGCCTGGATAACCTGCGAAATTTCTTCGCCAGGAAATCTCTTTAAAACCCCGTCGTTTGAAAGACAAAGACGGAAGATGATTGGAGAATATTGTTCAAATATTGTAGAGGTCTTCATTTGTTTATTCCTTAAACTTTATTACATGTAGAAGTTAGATGACCTAGAATAGAATATGGTATGTTGAAGAAGTGTAAATAAGTGTTGTGGCCTATATATATATTTACTATGGCGCAACAGCCGTAGTGGGTCAAGGCCTTCTCATGATCGAGAACTCATGATGACACTCACACACATAAGATTCGGTAGGATTCCTCTGGACGAGTGATCAGCCTGACGCAGAGACCTCTACCTGACAACAAACAATATTCACAAGAGACAGACGTCCATGCCCCTGGCGGGATTCGAACCCGCAATCCCAGCAAGCGAGCGGCCGCAGACCCACGCCGTAGACCGCGCGACCACTGGGATCGGCGGTGGCCTATATTAGGACCCCGTAATTTTTTTCTTATGGCGCTGCGGCCCAACGCGGGCCATGGCCTCCTCCTTCATGAGGTTTCTAGATCACACACAACGACGCCCAACATTCGGTAGGACTCCTCTGGACGGGTGATCGGCTCGTTGAAGAGACCTCTACCTTACAACACACAACACTCACAACAAACATCCACGCCCTCGGCGGAATTCGAACCCACGATCTCAGCAGGCGAGTGGCCGCAGACCTACGCCTTAGACCGCACGGCTACTGGAATCGGCAGGACCCCGTAATACTACCTGGAAATAAAGACACTTTAGCCAGGCGTAACCTGAATAAACGTCGCATGTACCGACATTCCACTGCACTTTGCAGACTGATTGTTATTGTATCTGCTTCTTCTGTTTTAACAGTTAATACCAGAATTAGCGTGTCATTCCTCGGTTTGGAGGTTTTCACAATGCTAATACCTCCCTCCCATCTCCTTCAGTTTGCAGAAACCACCCAAATTACAGGTACATTGGTCCAAATATTTTCCTTGGCACGATTTCAAACCTCAGTCCACCTTACTTTCTTACGGTGAGACACCAGTTGCTCACGCACACAATAATATTAGCAAACACCGCTTCGGGCATATCGGATTGGTTGTCCAGTGCTGTACCCAGCTTCCAGTGATCTGACAAATCGCACACGTCTCAAGCTGAAGATGCACGTATGCCGGAGTCACGAGCCTAACACAAGAGAGATAAATAAATAAAAATGTCAAAGATGTTCGGTTTTCTTTCTTTTGTCTTCTTTTGCCACACACAAAGTAACATTACTCAGACCGTGCAGCTATAAAGCCATCTGCATGTCAAAGTAAGCAGGTACAATTTATCAAGCTAATGATGCCATCACAAGAAATTTGCCCCACTACTCGCCAAACTACGACGATCATTTGATCAAACTGTGGCATGGAACTCCGCGGAATTTTATACGATGTACCAGGTTGAGCATAACTGAAAATAATGAGGTAAATATTTGTATTATAAATAAAAGTACAAAGACATACTTGAAACGATTTTGATAAAAACGTATTTCTTATTAAGACTGCCACACAAAAAGTTTAAATTCAGAAAACATAAAGTTCAATTGATTGGGGGGGGGGGGTGGTAGTACTTCGTGTCTCTCCGAGTTTGTTTGGTAGCCGTGTTTAAACCGACCCCGAGTCTCCTAACTTTGTTAAATAAATTTGTCTCACTTTGCAAGTGATTTGACTATAGAAATACAATTCATTATACCACTACTGGTCACTACGATAACTTTCTAATTTTTTTTTTGCAAAAAGTCTCGAAGCTTATCACTGTAAACTTTAGAATTCCACTTTGAATGACATTAGTGTTACACCTGAAAAGGGTTTGGTAAGCCTGCCGTGTTGATGTAGTTGAAGATACGGGTTGAAAAGGCGGGAAAGAAATGTGACGTTAATTGAGATGTCCTTCGTACCGACTTTCATGGAAATCGGTCTTGCAGAATACGAAAATTAGGCTAAATAATTTAAGAGCTTTCAAATGGAAGTATTCAGTGTGCAATAATAATTATAAACGGAACACCTTCCTTTTGAAGCAATTTAAAATTTACAGGATGGTGCTCAAGGACATGCACATCTTGTTCTGCGTCTGCTGGCTATATCCGCTATTACTGCTCGCATTTATGTTTATTTATATCTTCTGAGAGTGACAGGTGAATGAAATGAAATGGGGGGAAAGCAGTCTAAAGTCACGCTACCAAAAATGTAACAACTTCCCTTTTGTTAAGACCATGAGTAACAAAAATTCTAGGGATATCAGCTTGCCTGTTTGCAACCGAAAGCTCAGGCAATGTAAGCCACTACACAACCGATGTGATGCGCTCAGCGGCAAAACACGTTAAATCTATTCCACAGGGTGTTCATTTTATTACGCAAACTTAAGTTCATACTCCCCGCACGCTGCAAGTGAGAGACGGAATAGGTTGCTGCTTACTTATCCAGAAACTTAAAACATTATATGTAAAGAAATTGGCTGACCAAGAAAAACCTATCATTTGAACGAAGAGTGTTTTTTAAGTTGAATGTAGCAAGCTGTTTTGGTAAAGAAAGTTGGGTTTAACTTTTGACAAAGAATTTTCGTTACTGAACATTATTTCGTAAACCATTTGTAATGCAAATGAATTCTATGAGTAATTTGTCGTATTTTATTTACCAAGTTTCGTTTGGCACACAGTTACACATATACACCTATTTCGGGACTGAATGTCTATGTAGACCTGTCAGGTAAGTGTCGCCGCCACAGAAACTCACGTGGGTCACGGCCGCTTTCTTCTAAATCCGTTCCAATTAACCATTCATCCATCACCCCAACATTCGACACAGCATGGCCTGAGATTCTGACAACGTTGTAAACCTACCACAACATTTTTTACGACATGAAACATGGAAAAGGAACTTTCAGTAGGAGCAAATGAAGGGGTAATATGGGAACTGATCCTATTACATTTATCTGAGAAGACACAAGCCGGAAGGAAATGGATCTTAGGATGGAACTCTGAGTTGTTGCAATAATTGTGGAAACTGACATTATTTGTAGTTTATTTAACGATTTGGTTACAAATGTAAGACATACGGCGTTGAATGACTGATATTAGCAAACCACGATTCTGAAAATCTTTAGAAGGAAACCGTCGTGCCGACAGAGATTCGAACTGGAAACCTTCCAAGTGTATGTCACAAGCGTCGTCGCTCAAGCCGAGTTCTTCGGTGATAAACCAAACGAGGTGCAAGCCCATTGCTTGAAGGTGTAAGTATTGTCAGATCATGAAAGAATTTGTCAGATGGCTTTAATGGGAGTCCAGCAACGGGCAGAATTATTTCGTACAGTTTTGCTCCTCAGATCTTTTCACAAAAGAGGGTGTGCTGACGGCAGAATACAAGGTTCTGCAGCCAAGACTTCTGTTGCATCCTTGCTTTATAATTTATGGTGATTTATAGGACATCAGTTATGCAAATAAGGGAACAAGGAATGGGACAAAATCAAAGGCTAGTTCTTTTCTCTTTTATTTACTTATTTACTTTTTCTTCTTTCCTTCTTCCTTTGTTACCAAGAAATTGACTCAAGTGGTGAAGCTTCTGAAGTGTATGTAAAGGCGCCCCTTTCGAACCTTGCCCCAGACAGCGCTATAGTGTTTGTGCTTCCTTACTTGCTCCATACAGAAAATGTATTATAAAGCACAGCACCAGCAGTTCCTGCATCACCCTCTCAAGTTCACGTAATGCGATCAGTCTCTCACATCGTTCGATACCAAAATAACGTCTACAGTTAATACAGTATGTTTCATAACATCCGATCCACACACACACAGGCCTAAGATGCATCAACCGTTCACTCTAACGCCTCATAACTGATTACATGTAGCGTCGTTAAATAACATAATAAATAGAAAACAACAGGTGTCCCTCGTATCGTGCCCCTAACCAAGGCACTTTATCGTATAGAAAGCCTGCATCCTTCGAGATGTCCCATGACGTATGCCGTAATCAGGGACACGATAAGAGAGGGACAATCAGAGAAGTTACAACAGATGCCGAGCCATCGTGAAAAAAAAGTATATATTTTCATGAGTAGTCCTTCACACTGAGCTCACTGTAAGCAGAAACGTGATGACCGTTAAGAAACATCGCGCGACCCCTCCATGCTTCTACATGCACCGAACTTGCATGCACTCATAAACTTCTGAATGCAAAGTGGTTAACACAAAAACTTGTGTAACATTAAAGATCTTTGTACTTGTCCACAGTGTATTTACTTCGTTTACGATTCTCAGACTAAACAGTGAGTATTTCAGTGTACAGCGTTAAGTCTGATATTTGTAGTTGAGGACCTGACGAGTTAAATGCTAGGTAAAAATGAGCTCTCAAATATTTCTCACATGTTACTGGTACCGCACATGTTACAGGTACCGCACATGTTACTGGTACCGCACATGTTACTGGTACCGCACATGTTACTGGTACCGCACATGTTACTGGTACCGCACACGGTTAAAGCTGTCTCAAACTACGTCAGCAACTAATACTAATTTGCTATATTAAGCAAAGTGTCAGAATCGTGTTTTACCGTGTCTGAGTTGAATTGTTGCTCGAGAAATGTTAACCAAGGTTTACGTGTAGGCCCGGTCGAAAGCCAAGTGTCAAGCACATTTGAATATTCACTGAATAGTAGACACAAAATGTCGAGGGTCACACGCCTTGTACGGCCCACATAATCCTGTTAAAAGTGACTCATCGAAAAAACCTTGAAGGAAACGTTAAATCATTCCTTTACAAATGTACGCAATCCGTCTGGTACAAAGGGGGTATATTATTTACTTTCCTAGGAATGAGTTTTCTCTACCAAGATCTTGATAATGTGGTCAGTTATGTTTGTCACATCTCGAAATTATTAACTACAGCGAAACGGTGTACTCCAGTAGAATAGGTACCCATATTTATAGAAATTATTTCTTTGCTTTTTCGGATTTACTAATACCCATCTGTTCCGTGCACAAATATACTGCTGCACATAAAATCGCACTGCAGATACCCGTAAAAAAAGATTTATTATTGCACTAAATATTCGTCACTGTCACAGAAGTTGTAAATGTAGTAGAGGTCTTAATGAGACTGATCTTTCTTATTGTGTGTGTTTTGTGTGTCTTTTAAAACTTCGAATCCACGTGCAGGGTTTTGACTGAAATTTGTTAGGAAAGTCTCCAGCATGTCACAGTGACAAGATACGTACGATTTTCACTCAAGTCAGTGAATTCGGACCGACCTGGCCTAAGAGAGCTAACCATCTTCAAAATCATTTTTGGCTGAGGTTGTCCCGTCGTACGAACACAATGACGAAACGTTCAAGATATGCAAAATATATGTAGGATGTTATTAAAAAACAATTTACCCTTATGCAACTAGGAAAAAACTGATACTTGTGATCTCAGTAACCTACTTTAAGCATTTACGAACTCGAAAATTATTTCTGAAAATTTTTCAGGCTATCGCGGCGGTTGCCACTCAAATCACTTCCACATACATCTAAAGATACTCAGGCAAGCTGAAGACGGAGGCATCACTTTTCCCTGAAACCCTGGAACTGACATAATCATAAATTGTGTAAAATAACCCAGGCGACTGTCAGTATTTCCGATAAAATTTACAGAACTTATGAACAGAAATATTCAAAACAGGTGTTATGAAGCGGAAAGGGAGGTTGATAAATCGAACTGGAAAATACTGATTTTTGAGTAAAAATATTCAAGGTTTGTATGATATCGAAAGGCTGAAACATGGCAACCGCTTGTTTAAATCCCGCTCTGGGCATGGTTGCGAGATACGGAGGAATTTTTTTGGCCTGTGTATGTACAGGACTCGTGAGGGGCTGAACATATTAATGGAAGGTTCTTACTAAATGTCCATACAGGATCCATTACTTCGTAATTTATGTTTAATCACATCAGGCCAGAAGACCTAATCATTTACAGTTTAGAGAGTAAAATTACTGTCTAGGAACTGTGATATTTACATTTCTTAATGGCTGTAATGAGGCCTACGTCACTTGAAAGATGACCTAAAATTCATTCGCATTATTTGGCATTCGTTACGAAGTAAAAATAAAAGACCGCCTAGTGTGAAGACCAGGACCGTCCGTCTGTCCGTGATCTATTTTCAATGACTACACAGTGTGCCAGGTTTTCATCAGGTGTGGCATAGGATTTCATTACAAAAACTGTCCAACAATCGTGAGTTTTGTAAAAAAAAAAAAAAACTTTATTCAGGGTTGTCACTGAATTTCTATTTGTTCTTCCCACAATTATTATCCGATATGGGCAAATTGTAACATAACAGCATTAATACTGCCGATTACTTGCGGGTTTCTTAAAAATCGCCGCAGATAAGGGCATGCGTTACTTATAGACACAAATGAAATCTCACTTTAACGTATTTCCCGTGAAACCACATGGCATTCTGAAAGCAAAGAAAACCTTTCCGTGCACGGCCTCACGGAATGCACATTTACAGTCTTCTTGCAAAGAATTTCTTGCAGTAATCGAAGCGCCAGGTCTGAGTGGTAAAACCGTCCTGATACTAAGATACAAACCAACATCTCACAATTGAGAAGAAGGCCGACCAGTATCTCCAGCACATTCCACTTCTATCTTCTTCCTATTAACAACTTGTATTAGTCGACCTTCACGCTATGTTTGCGTGTTCTTTCAATTATGAAACACCAAAATATCCGTGAAATTGTCAGGGATCCAGGTCTCGGTGCTGCATGTTATGTGGCCTCAAATGAGCTTCTCCAAACAAGGTTCCATCGAGAACCAACCTTGGACTAATCCTGCCCGTAGCGTTCAGAACTGATGTAGGCCTATTGTACTAGTTCCATCAGTTTTGTAAGGAAAGTACTGGCACCTACGTATTGCAGGACTTTATATCCTTCTTTCCAAACAAAATATTATTATTCAGTACAATATATTACGAAATATTATTTTTCAGTTTATGTTCATGGACACAAATTGATTAACATTACATTCAGGTACCCATTTAATATTATGCGCTTAATCAACGGTTATTCAAGGTTAATTAGTTAGTCACTGCTATTTTGGTTAAAAAAAAGATGATGAAATTCTTGTAAACAATAAACTAAAATTAATATTCACATTTTTTGGTATATCAAAAATTAAATTTCTTTGCACTCTTGCATAACATAAAGTCAACAACAAAGAGTTTTGAAAGTAACAAGGGATTCTTAAAATTCATGTTTGTAAATATAACCAAGTTTTGAACACATTAATATATTAGTACTTCGCGAATGAAACTAAAAAATTGGTCTTCTTGACAGCAGTTCCCACAATCTTTCAAGAGACCATTTTGTAACTGCGATCCGTAAAATTTTTCTGTTTCAAATTAATAGAATCTCGCGAAACCTTATTTATTAGTCCCTGTTTTTTGGACGAAGGAAAGAAATGGCTATCTCTATTGACTTGCTGTGGTAATTTTGACAACAGATCAAGTAATGACACATCTACCAACTTAAGTACATCGAGATAAATTAAGGGGGAGGGGTACGTCAAAACACAACTGTCTTTATATCTTATTTATGCACAACAACTAATTTTTTATACTGTATATTTTTCTCCTCATTATATATTTTTGTGACCTGAAGATGGCCCACAGTGGCCGAAACATGTCGTCAGCCTAATAAATAGGATACAAAGACAGTTGTGTTTTGACGTACCCACCCTCTCCTAATTTACATAAAACACAACGGGGGTGACGTATCTAAGGATTAGATCGAGATATATTTTTCCATTAGCGGTTACAGTCTTCAGATAGAAAAAGACGGGCAATGTACGTATAACGTTACACTGAGGCGCGTTCATGCAACCACTCTTGCGGTGGAAAAGCAGTGTTATACATTCCGTGTGTATTTGTAAACTTAATTATCCAGCATGCAATGCGCATGGACGTATTATATTGTTATCTGTAGCATGTCTAGATCTGCAGTATTTTTCCACATTGCGTCATAAACGGCACAATATTCGAAAAAATTTTTAAGTATCCAGTTCCACATTCCATTCATTCGCCGCACAATTAATTTATGCTAACAAGAGGACAGACTGGCTGTGTCAGATGGTTATATGTATTTGTTTACCACTACCGTATTTATGAAATTCGTTTCAGTATTTTTAAATGAATTGTTTTCTCATAAAATCTGGATGTGTTGCAGACTAAATACTATTAGCCAAATTTCCTACCTCCCCCACATAAGTTTTGCCATACCATGGTTTAGTCACCGGCCCCTTACCACGGCGGTCCGGATTCGTTGCAAATTTGGTGAATGTAGAATTTGCGTTAGGCGATGTTTGTGGAATGGGCTTTTATCCGACTACTTAAAGTTTGCTTCATTAGTATCATTCCACCAATGCTCCGTACTCATATTTTGTTCATCTACAACCGACGCTCTATGTGATTAACAATTCTCTTTCTCTCCCAAGTCATTTACAGCCACCCTGTTAAGTGTGTCGAATGAAAGGTAAGTTGGTGCAGCAATGTAAAAATATAAGAATTTCTTAAGGTATAGACCTGTTTTGCAATATTTTCACATAATTTATCTGGACGAGTTAAGTATGAAAACAAAAACGGTTTATCAGTATATCAAGAGCCCTGCATAGATTCCGAAGGTTAGCTCCCAAACACAGATCTACAGCATGAAAAATACCTCCATCTGTGCAATATCATCGATATGAAATATTTAATTTCAAGTGCTGTATAACTCAAACGCAGCTCAAACAACCAGGCCGTTATTAAAATATATCCATTTCCAGTTTTGGATTTTAATTTTTCGAACTTCATGGGGAATAGCACTCAGTAACAATTACATATTTTCTTAAGCTCCATTATAAATATTGCATATAAATATTTCTGTTCTTTAATGTGTATATTTAACACAAGTAATGCTCAACGTTAAGACACGCGAAGGACATGAGCTTAAAGTATTAACAGCACAGCGGCTACATATTTACGAAACGCTAATACACGAAAAGCATCGTCTTGCTCCTTCCGACAGCACGTACCAAACGCACTGAACTCTACTGATCCATACAGCTTCACAGTCATAGAAACGTCTACAGACACTAGCTTCACTTTCAGTATTGGCGCCTACGTTATTAGCATAAGGTCATAGGTCACATGACGTTAACTTGGCCCTGTAAATTGTCTCCAAGGTCTTCGGACATAAAAGCGATATAAAAGCGATGCCGGTTCGCTTACGTTTTTGCTAAATAAATGGAAAGCGTCTTGTAGCACAGCCTTAGGCAATCTGCCGAAATCGTAACAAAGGCTAGATACTGATAGGGCTAAGATGTCTAAGAAAATTTAGAAATATCTTACCACAATACATACTCGAGCAGGGCGCGACTTACCCTTGAAAACCAGGCTCAACCCTACCAGGTCTGCAATTTGCCCTCACGTTTTACTTACACATTTCATCACTCGCTCAATGGAGGAGAGACCTTCTTGAGAAGCTAACCGGTTTTCAGCTAGGCAAGAAATTCCCCGCATTTTATGGAACCCTAAGGTTCATTACCGCATTCACAAGTGCTCGCCACCTATCCTCATCCTAAGTCAGCTCGATCCAGCCCATACACCCACATCCCACTTCCCGAAGATCCATCTTAATCTTATTCTCCCATCTACGCCTGGGTCTCCCAAGTGGTCTCTTTCCCTCAGGTTTCCTCACCAAACCCCTGTATATGCCTCTCCTCTACCCTATAAGCGCTACATGCCCCGCCCATGTCATTCTTCTCGATTTTATCACCCGAACAATAATGGGTGAGGAGTACAGATCATTAAGCTCCTCATTATGTAGTTTTCTCCACCTCCCTGTTAACTCGTCCCTCTTAGGCCCAAATATTCTCCTCAATACCTTATTCTCAAACACTCTCAGCCTACGTACTTAAATATTTCATACAGTTCTTAAATTCAGTTCTGATTATTTTGCTGTAGTCCCAGAGTAATGGACCGTCTTTCTCATGAAGGCCGACTGTATTCCGTGTGAGATACGAAATTAATATTTTTATGTAACGTAGAATAATTCTAGTTTTCAAAAGGTCATATTAAATTACACATGAATAGGGTCTGTGTGGTCGACTGGAATGTTAATGGTATTCAGATACTTGGTGGCTGCTACACATGTCATCATGGAAAGTTATAAACTGACTACCCACAACAAATGGAAGGGAACTTTGCCACAAAATGTGCTTTTTCGCATGTAAATCCTGACAACGAAGGGAGTGTAATCAGGTTTTGAGCGAGATGTTTAGAGTTGGTTTGTTGGTCACTTTCACGGGTGAGTCACCTGTTGGGCGACAAGCGCCTGCCGCCAGTCATGTACAAGACACGTGACGCACTGGTATTTACAGTGACGTAAATTTCGCTAATTTCGAAACGTCTATGATTCTTAAAATAAAAGTGACATCCCCTTTAGAACGTGTCTCTATAAGCTACTATTCACGCAGCTTGTCAAGAGAGTCGCTGACTTTGAGGGATCTGCAATATTTATTACCGTGCTTACTGGATTCTAGCCATAGCAGCGTTTACTGAACACTCTTCTGCCACCTCTACAGCCAGATTTCTCAAGCGACCTGTTCCATATAGGGTTTGTGATGAAAGCTGTGCGTCAATTCAGCATCTCTCCAATGTGTGCCTCCAAGATATGATCAACCTAATATTGTTTATTCAATACAACAAATTAAGAAGGTCCTTATTCCACAGGCTGCACCATAAACTGTCACGTCCATTTATCCTACTCTCAGACACTTTTAATCTGTTTTTTCAGCGAATACACTGATCCGAAATGCACGGAATGAACGACTTTTTATGCCAACAAGCAAAAGTGATTAACAGTGTTAAAAATACCAAGCAGAAGTTACTTCAAATCAATGTAGCTATAAGGTTCAATAAATGAACTAGTATTTCACCACTTGTAACTGGTTTTTTACCTTGGCATATGTACTCCTTGAGGATGGTATATTTTTACAGACATACGTCTGAATAGTGCCTTTTCTATTTGTAGTATGTACTTGGCATTGTGCATTTTGTTGATTTTAGTAAAACGAATAACTTAAATTCCTTATTCCATTTGAGTGGGAGACACAGCTTTACACCTAGACAGAACAACAAAAAATCAATTTTTTAAATTTCAATCTTTAGGCCTTGATATGGATCACGGCATATTAGTGAAACACGAGTTTCAAGAACAGTCTCTATCAGACTGACTGGTTTCTGGTTCGAATAACAATTTCGTGCGGCAGTGACTATGAATAATTCCGTCTTCTGGAATGCTGCGCGTTATCGTCTGGTAGAAATTTCACATCGTTTTGGAGCAACTTTGTGCTTCTATCTTCAAGGTTGAACTCTGACATATCCCATAAGATAATATTCTTCAAACTTTCAACTTCCAAGAGGACTAAAAGTAATGCCGGTACTTGTCAGCCATATATTTAGTCACATATCTGACAGTCATGCGTATGACATAATGCTTGCACGATGATGCTGTAAAAAGATGGTTCTTCCCGCATCACCTACACGCTTGGTGTTACGGACTTTAACACCCACCATTCCTAGGGCGTTCCTTCGTGACCCCTTTCACTTGACCACAGCATTTCTCAGGGCGGCAATCTCACAAACACAATGCTCCTTCTTTATGCATGAAGGTTGTCTATACTGTCTGTAGGTAATTAGAATTATTTTAAAGCTCACAATAAATATTGCGTCAGAATGTTTTCAATGCAATCTACGGCCTGTTCGTAATTATAATTATTGAACACAAACTCTGAAGATGGAAAACCTAAAGGCAATTATGAATCATGGCCTGTAAAGGCACATATTTAGGCATGATAGCGTAATACTTTGATGGTTACACAGGGAAATGGTATTGATGGAAAAACAAATTTCAATTAAGTGTATTGTAATGTCACGCTCCTTAACCACCTCGGAAGTCTACAAATATTTAATCACTGTTAGTACATAAATTAAGGCTTATGAACACAACAAATCCAAGGTCCCGACATTCGAAATCATGCGTTGGCAACATTGAAGTACACGTTCTGCTACTTGTTTCCGTGTTCTGATGAGATAATATGTTCATGAGATTGAATCTTTGTTCTAAAGCTTAAGTACGAACAGCGTCTTAACCATTTCTCAAGAGCCGAAATGAAGTACCCCAAATGTTGGAGTAATGATAATTATACATTATATTTGCATTGGAAAAATAGACCTACTAACAAGAGGAGGTGTCTTTATACACAAACCAGCGGTGTAGCAGATTAAAATCAGGTAATATAGTTTAAAATGTGAACATGATGTCAATAATGTATAACAGTTTTGTTTATACCTCACAGAAAATATAAAGCACATCAATTATGGACTTAGTAGGCCTATGTTCCATGTTCGTGTATTGAGGAATACTTAAACTTGTGCAATAAAACCAACAAATGCACACGTATAAAATGTGTTTTATCACATATTATTAATTACCAACATGTTTCGATCGTTTTTCCCGATCGTCAACAGGGTAGGTTTACAAGAGTACCAATAACAAAATAAACTGCCAAACTGTGTAAGTGGAACTTCTCAGCCTTATGATAGATGTCTCAAACTCTCCATACAGTCACTAAATGTTAGCGTTTATATTACTAAAAGAAATTCTGTTTAAAACAAATAAAACTTGGTGCATTGTTGTATGTCGTTAATATACACCGTTTACTCCGTAGAGGTTTGTGCTACGAGGAGGACTGTTTGAGACTGAAAACACTAGGGCGTAAACAGGGTGTATATTAAAATTTGGCGCCGGAATTATTTTTTTAATTTTGGCACACCCTGTATATAAAATGTGAATAATACAGGACCAAATACGTTAGAATTATGAAACAAACTGCATTTTGAAGAGAAAAAAACGGAGGGTTTACACCATGTTGAAAATATTCGGTACCTATATTTGTTGAATAAATATATAAAATGCAACTTTGGAGGTTAGAGGTGCGGTACGTCAACTATAGTTGACGTTAGGCGTCTAAAGGTTAATGACATACAACAATACAAGTTTCATTTATCCCAGTATTTGACCAACTTGATGCACAAAATTTGTTTCACAATACGTTTTATTTCATGCCTCTACATGTTTCGAGCACATGTGCTCGAAACATGTAGAGGCATGAAATAAAACTTATTGTAAAACAAATTTTGTGCATCAAGTTGGTTAAATACTGAGATAAATATACTGAGATGCACGGTCAGCAAAAC
>Ga0136643_10010425_pt1 | contig 13730 bp, 11 predicted proteins | sample TergutLab28metaG_FD_96883 | JGI IMG/M metagenome (GOLD analysis project Ga0136643, IMG submission 96883) | Labiotermes labralis P1 segment gut microbial communities from Petit-Saut dam, French Guiana - Lab288 P1 (version 3) (version 3) | ecosystem: Host-associated > Arthropoda: Insects >...
CACACACACACACACACACACACACACACACACACACACACACACACACACACACACACACACATACACACACACGCACACGCACACGCAAACACAAACACAAACACACACACATACACACATACACACATACACACACACACTCACACGCAAACACAAACACAAACACACAGACACACACACATACACACACACACGCACACGCACACGCACAATCACACGCAAACACAAACACAAACACACACACACATTCGTCTACTACAGATGCAATTCATCTTAGTGACCGATAACGTCAATAACTAACACTTAAAAACAAAGTAGGAGTATATCAATAAATAAAATAAGCCGCCTGGCTTTCGTAATGTAGACAATGTATTTATTGCGCAGTACGAACTAAATCTTTAAACATAACTCACGTTACATTCAATGTTGAGGGGGACAAAAAAGTTCAATAACGTTGAGTGTTCTACTTACGTTATACGTTTCTCAGACAGCACCCCGAAAATTATGCAAAAATTCCTTTTTTTTTTGTTACCAAATTAATTAACTTAAGTACGCTACTACTTTCATTTAGACACGAAGATGTATCAATTAAAATACGGGCGTCTAGTTACATAATGCAACAAACTTGAGTAATAATTTTTTTTCACAAGAGTTAAGGTAAAGTGCACCCTTGTACAGTAACTGAGGTTCTGTACAAGCCGTGCGGCCAATAGGGGGAACAGAGATATAGCTCTACTCTTTCTTGATCACGGTACTAGAAGGGGTGATGGTTCAGCGTCACGCCCCGGCCGTTCTTTACCCACGGGAAAGACTCGGTACCCATCATACAGGGGGCTGGATGGGCCACAGGGCCGGTCTGGACAGGTGCGGAAAATCTCGCCCCCCTCCACCGGGATTCGATCCCCGGACCGTCCGGCCCGTAGCCAGTCGCTATACCGACTGAGCTACCGCGGCCCACTTTCACACGAGGTACCACTGTCAAATTCATGCAGACTGTACTGGAAATAAGAATTAAAAAATCTCCAGGGTCATTAAGCAAATTACGTTATCTTAAACTGCTGTACTGATAAGAAATTAATGAAAATATTACAGGAAACAGTGGACAGGGCAAACATAAGTGCAGACGGTACAAGCCTGGAATAGCTAATATCCTGCTGCTGATAACGTTTGGAGAAATGCCTTCCAATATCCAACGCTGCAGCCCGTATATTAGGCTCCGTCTCAATTCATCCTCGTGAGTGAGTAAGGAGCAAATATTACTAGAGCTTGAGCATGAAATGATTTGAGTTGCAGGAGCCGCACATGCAGATGGGCAAACCAATTACATCGTGTAAAAACTTGATATCAATACGCCTGCAAGCTATGGTCAAGTCAGTAGTCGTCCAGGCATATCTGGTTGTATCAGAATCAGCTATGCGGGGGACATGAGCAACTTGGCTGTCGGATATTGATTCCTCCACAAGATGGTTTCGGTTCAAGGCGGCCCAGAGGTGGCTCTTCCAATACTTGAGTACAGGGTTAAACAAACTGGTAACCCCACGATCCACAGAATCAAACTGAACAGCTACAACTTTCTACTCTTTTTAGGTTCTTGTGACCGTGCATCGTGAACATAAGGTGAGTCGAACAGTAACTTTCACAGTGCACACAGCTCACGACGTAGCTCCACAAGACCACAGCCAACCACAGCCTAGTCACCCAGGCAGAACACCGCATGCAGTACGACACGGTCTTATTCTCCTGATGATGGGCATATTGATGCCCGAAACATGTTGAGACAGAAAGTTTGATAATAAACATCGAATTAGTTGCATCTTGTTGGTTCTCTCTCTTCACCTTATTTGACTCTTTGTCTAATGAAAGCTGTAATACCGATTGAAGCCAATTACAAACAACACGATAAATGTAAATTCACTGAAGAATGAGATTTACTGTCTTCCACTGTGGTGCAAATGATATCTTCACTCGTATGGGATATTACGCAGCTTAGATTGGTAGTTAGTTGCCGACATTTCGGGACAAGCTATCGGTCTCATTTCGAAGGGTCAAGCTGTCCAAGAAGAATGCGGGGAACATTTATATGTATATGTATGTATATATATATATATATATATGTGTGTGTGTGTATTTTACCGTCTGAAACACAACATATAGATATTGTCTGTTAAAACAGATATCAGCGCAACACTTCAGGACCTTAGTTCTTATGTTCTTGTATTGACAGATGGAATGAACTTGACTAGCCACAAATTTGATAGGGGTCATCCCGTTGCCTAGTAGCAAATATATGTATTTTACCGTCTAAATCACAACATTTAGGTACGCAGTTATGTAGGTAAAGGTTTGGGCATTCTTCTTTGACTGCTTCAACCTTGAAGATAGGGGCGACAGTTTGTCACGAAACGTCGGTAACTAACTAAACAACTATGCTGCGTAACATCCCAGAACATCGACGATCTCAATGACAACACTCATAATAATCTTAATAATTAACCAACTTAATGCACAAATTCTTGTTTTTTAATAAGTTTATTATATTTCTTTGTAGGTCGGGTAGCGTAGTTGGTATAGAGACTGGCTACGGGCTGGACGGTCCGGGGATCGAATCCCGATATGAATGAGATTTTCCGCCTGACCAGACCGGCCCTGGAACCCACGCAGCCTCCTGTAAAATGGTTAGCGGGTCTTTCCCGGGAGTAAAGAGCGGCCGGGGCGTGACGCTGACCCCTCACCACTTTCTAGTGACATGGTCAAGAAAGATTAGAGCTATACCTCTAATCCCCCTATGGGCCGCACGGCCTATACAGAGCCTCAGTGTCTGTGCAAGGGTGCACATTTTATGATATTCCTCTACATGTTTCGAGCACTGTTGTGCTTATCATCAGGAGGTCAAATTGTATTATACAGAATCTGGTATCGTCACACTCTGTAGATGGCCATCCGGTGCGCAGGTTGCCCACCGGACGGCCATCTACAGAGTGTGACGATAACAGATTCTGTATAATATAATTTGACCTCCTGATGATAAGCACAACAGTGCTCGAAACATGTAGAGCAATACAATAAACTTATTAAAAAACAAGAATTTGTGCATTAAGTTGTTCAGTTACTAAGATTATACTGAAATGCAAGGTCAGCAAAACATCAAAACTCATAATAATTTCAACCAGTTACACGGTAAAGGTAAAATGATCCCGTTACAGGCCCGGTGTGGCCCAGAGGGTGGGCAGAGGTAAAGCTCTACTCTGCCATGACCGCGGCAATAGAAGGGGATGAGTGGTCAGCAGCACGCCCCGGCCGCACTTTACCCCCGGGAAAGACCCGGTACCCATTTTACAGAAGGCTGGGTGGGCACCAGGGCCGGTCTGGACGGGCGGAAAATCTCGTCCCCACCGGCATTCGATCCCGGACCGTCCAGTCCGTAGTCAGTCGCTATACCGACTGAGCTACCCGGTCCACAGTTACACGGTACTTACATTAATTAGTAACTCACTCAAGGGAAACTCAAATGCTCATTGCCCTATATGACTTCTCATTAAACAGCACGAAATATGAGGCGGTATTAACGCAAATAAATTAATAAATACATTTCAATAAACAACTAAATGTGCTGATAAAAACCTCGTCGTCAAGAGGCGCTAACACTAACAGAGGGAAAATACGTGGGCCCAGAAAACTAACACTACACGACGCTCAAACCCAAATTCGCACTGAAGTGGTCTGATGTTATCATGCCCTAATATTTTCCTTCGATTTACAATTGCATAGCTTAAGCTACAGATTTACAAAACAGTTTATTTGCAAAAGCGATGCTGATGGTTCACTTCAAATCCGGGCAGGGTGATTCCCTTTGTCTATGACATCAGGAACTGCCCGATGCAGGTTTGCACAGTGAGTGTTTTTGTGTGGTTTCCTTCAGGGGACAAATGGGGCAGGAACGTGAATGCATCCCGTTACCCAGCTCCATATAATCGCCTTACGCATACCGCGTAATGTCAGGTTCGCTGCGCAGATGGAGCTTGGAGCATGCTTGTACACAAAAATGTCCTTTATTTCTACAATATAAATTTCATTTTAAACATGACTAGTACCTTCTGTGAACAAAGGTCTGATAAACCGCCATGAAAGTGAATCCTTAAATAATTGATAAAAAAATTCTTGTTTTATGTAATAATGCCACTGTTAATAAAGCAAGACTTCCTACTATCACGCGTTCGGTTATTCGGTATTACTTTTACCACGCGTGTCATGTTGTTAGAACGGTCTTATTGTTTTATCTACACCCAATTTACAAAAATTTTGATATTATAAAAGGTAAAGGTAAAGTGATCCCGTTACAGGCCCGGTGTGGCCCAGAGGGTGGGTAGAGGTATAGCTCTACTATTCCATGACCGCGGCACTTGAAGGGGGTGGGTGGTCAGCAGCACACCCCGGCCGCACTTTACCCCCGGGAAAGACCCGGTACCCATTGTACAGGAGGCTGGGTGGGCTTCAGGGCCGGTCTGGACGGTCGGAAAACCTCGTCCTCGCCGGGATTTTTTTTTTGTTGAGAATGCCACTTTTATTCACACCAAATGAACCACATCCATCTCAGTTTTGTCTGAAATTTCCAAAGAGACACAACAGGAAAAAATATAAAACAGGGATTAATTTGAACTATCCAAAAGTCTCATAGAAGGAAATAGTTCGTATAAACCTGGAACCAGTCCTCTACATACTACGTTTACATAGGTGTACAGCCACCCCTGTCCGCACTTCATATCCTCCCTGACGGGGCACACTAAATTGTCCTCCCACTCCGTCTCCGTTTCACACTCAACTCTGTCACTGCACCCCTCGGAGGGTGCTCCGGTGGCCACCATTGACCGCTTCGCGGGCCGACAGAACCGTACGCTCCTCAGAGCCCCTCATGTCCACCTCTCACAAGTCGGGGCGGGACGGAGGGTAGTTACGTAAAGGATCTCTAAGTAATTTCCTACTTGTTTCAGAGATTCGATCCCGAACTGTCCAGCCCTTAGCTCCGTCACTATACCGACTGAGCTACAATTACGATATTGATGCAACAACTATATCAGCATGAGAGGGCGCCAACTACAATCCCAACAATGGTCATATTCCCACATTTCGACTGTCTGCATTTATATTTCTACCTTCTTCATTATTAACATTTCTGTTTAATTGGTTGTTGTTAGTCGAAAAGGCTCTTTGTTACAGGTTTCGATTACACGAGTGATGTAAATTACTACGTATTTTCTCATTGGGCAGCGAATCCTTAATAATATGTCAAATAGAAAGAGACATTGGGTGGTGGTTTTCATCGAACAAAAACCTCGGAAGCATAATTTCGCCTCTACATAAGGGAGAAAATATGCAAAAGGCGTCAGAGAATTATCGCCTTGAGTTACGGTGGTGACCGGAAGAAAGAAGCGAAATTGATAGGTGCTGTTCTGCCGGAAGTACAAATGAAGGAAGAAAAAAGGGAAGTAAGAAATAAAGAAGGAAGGGAAGAAAGAAACACGATAAAATGTGAACACCACAGGGTGAGTGCAGCTTCAGTTTTTTTGGGGGGCACACACAAGAAAGAGAAAGGGGCGCATCAATACCTGGAACTCTTCTACAAGACAAAGCAACGAGTTTTCATACGGTACGTAATAAAGGAGAACCCGACTTCAGAACTAGGTAGAGACAGGATACATCGCTTGGGGGGGGGGGGGTTGTATGAAGTGAAGCATTTCGACATCAGTGGAGAAATATTTCCGGCATGATTCGGAAAAACTGCTGAAATTTCGAGAACCACTTTTGTCATTTAGAGAGAATTATGTGATATCGTGGGGACACCCCAACAGCTCTACATTTGTGACCAAACCGACTGACACTTCAAAATGACTGCATCAAAACCCTGTAGTCTTCATAGCCATAATTACCTCCACAGTTCATCTCATTTGTGTCCGTCTTGGGTTTAGTGATTGTTCCTTGAAGCATAATGAAGGCCTTAAAACTCCATTTGCCACCAAGTAAATGATCAAATTCTTTTGCGGGTTGAAAGAAATGTCGCCTCTCCCCTGCCATCGTAAGAGTTCGTGCACAATATTCTGTTCTTTCAGTTATCGTAAAATGAGTTTCGCACTGCTCCTGTGACAGCCATTACTGGGGAAAAAGTTGCCGTAATTGGATGTCGTATTTTTTAATGTCGGATAATACATCATTACTTTTCGGAACTCACCCCTCTTCACCTCCGTAATTTCATGAACTTTCAATGGATGTCTGAAATAGTCGCTGCGAAGGAAGTAGGGCAATATACCACTCTCAAAATGTATCTCTATCACTATATTTGTGTGCATTCATTTTCATATACTATCCTAGTCAATAAATTAGAAGTCTCAGAAAAAAAAATTCTTTTTCAATTTTGGGCACATTTCTGTATTTGTGTTGTGTATTATCTTGGACAGGGGCCGCGTGGTCTAAGGCGTGGGTCTGTGGCCGCTCGCTTGCTGAGATTGCGGGTTCGAATCCCGCAGGTAGCAAGGTTGACTGTCTCTTGTTAAGTGTCTTATGTTGTGAGGTATAGTTCTCTGCGACGAACTGATCACTCGTCCAGAGCAGTCCTACCGAAAGTGTTGTGTCTAATTTTGTATGATCGTGAGGACTCGATACTGAGGAGGGCCTGGCCCACTACGAGCTCTTTCGTCTTCGAAGAAAAAGAAATTATGATTTAAACTGAACATTCTCTCCCGTTCACTAGCACTGCAATGCACACAATGCCAGTTTGTTTACAGACATATAATTTGTGTTAATTAATACAGTGTTAATTTGGTGTCCAACTCCCTACACCTAACATCATGATAATTTATTTTTGACATGGAATTACGGTTAAATAAAACCAATAAACGATGCCATTTTACTTTAAAACAGGGCCTGATCTTTTTGTCTTATTTTGTCGCCTAGGCCCATGGCGCTTATTCATCATGCATCGCATTTCCGTGGTAGTAAATGCGTTAACATGCATATGCACTTAAGAGATGCCAATAATGCTGGCAAAACTGCGTCACAAACCGCCGAACAGGGAGGGTTTCTCTATGTCGTGAATACGAACGCAAACCGTATCAAACCAGCACACTGCTATCAGGCGTTGCGAAAAGCCGCCAGGAAATTTATGAAAATGCCCGAAGAGTTGCAAGTGGTAGAGTGTGATGTAACGGTATTTATGTAGTAATGTTTCAGTTAATCTCTACACGACATAGTTTGGGGGTTCACACATGTCATATTTAAAAAAAAAAAAACCGGTCAGTTATGTATTGAATTCCTGTCAGGACTATATTAAAATAATGGCTTAACATTACACCGAATAGGCAGTTGGAGGACTTTTGACACTCAAGGTAGTAAAAGATGGCGTTACACATTTGTCATATGGCAAAATATACTAAGCCAGTATTTCTCAAATTTTGTGAGACGGCGGCCCGGAAATTTTTTTTTTCATGAGATGTGGGCTCTGTCCCAACAAATTTACACGTAAATACCTTCCCATTTTTTTAAGTTCATACATTAAACTAACATGAGTGTTAGTAATTAGTTATGGCATAATCATAAAGAGTATTAGTACACTTATGCATACGATGTGGCATGTTGACAAACATAAAATTACATTTAAATTAGTTATCAATCACTGGACTAATGAAATCTTGTAGCATATTGTAGTTTCCTCAGGCCAACATCTGGGTCTGAGTTCTTCGACACATTCACGAATATTTTTCTCCTCAGAATATTTCCACTGTAAAACATTTATTCATGAAAACTGCTTAGAAAACTAAAATGACAAATTCCTGAAGAACTTCTCGCGGCCCGGTATTAGCGATGCCAGGGCCCGGTACCGGGCCGCGGCCCGGCGGTTGAGAAACACTGTACTGAACGACTGCATTGTAGGTTCGATTGTCTGTCTGTCTGTCCATAAATATCCTCTTCAAGGCAATTCAATGGGTTTAGATTAAATTCGACATTTATGAGTCCGTTATAAAACTTTAGAGCGAATTTAATTTTCGTCTGCATCGGTATATATATATACACTGAAATTCGATTCAATCTATATATATATAGAATTTCAGTATTTTTCTCTACAATAAATAAGATGATGTATAAATCTGTACGCGTATGTGTGTAATATACTTACTTACTTACTTACCTACTCCATGGTGCAAAGTCCTTCTTGAGAAGCTAACTGGTTTGCAGCTGATCAAGAAATTCCCCGCATTTCACGGAACCCGAAGGTTCATTACCGCACTCACAAGCGTCCGCCACTTGTCTCTATCCTGGGCCAGCCCAATCCAGTCCATATACCCACATCCCATCTCCTGGAGATCCGTCCTAATATTATTCACCCATCTACGCCTAGGCCTCCCCAGTGGTCTCTTTCCCTCCGGTTTCCCCACCAAGACCCTATACACTCCCTCTCCTCACCCATACGCGCCACATGCCCAGCCCATCCCATTCTTCTCGATTTTATCACCCGCACAATATTGGGTGAGGAGTACAAATCATTCAGCTCCTAGTTATGCAGTCTCCTCCATTACACCGTTACCTCTTCCCTCCTAGGTCCAAATATTCTCCTCAACACCATGTTCTCAAACACCCTCAATGTGTGTAATATAGGCATATAAATTAGAAAACATTTAGTCTAACACAACTCAATTGATGGTTATTATTAGAATTAAGGTATATTTTACATTACTGCTCTTAGCTACATTTTTCGGCTCCCTCTATCGGAGCCATCTTCAGGCTGGAGTACTATTTACTTAAGAAGTTGAAATATACAATTGAAAATATTTCTGTCAATTGCAAGATCTCGCATTACATACCAACAATATTTAAAATTATTTTTATTGAAATTATATAATGTGTAGAATGCTAAGGGAATCCCGTGACAGGCCCTGAGGGTTCCAGGAGTTTGAGGCTCCCAGATTTCAAGACAATCGTCACATGAAGATGGTAAGGTTGTCAGCCCTACGCACCAGACGCCTTTGCCCCGCCCCCCAGGAAATATTCCTGATACACATTTCTGTTAGAGGCTGTGTCAACCCCAGGGCCATAGTGCGGCCGGAATGATTATGTCAATGAAAAATTGCAATGACACCATCGGGAATCGGAACCGCGACCTTCCGGCTTTTAGCGCAGTGCCTCAAACAACTGCATCACCAGCAGCGTGCCTCAATATAATGTGTATTGCGACAGTTTTGAGTTTAATATGATTCAATATATAATTAAGATATACATTGCTATACTAAGGATGTTAGATTGATGCAGTGGGTTGGAGTATGTTATTTTCTATTTACATTACGGTGACAACTCTTGTGTTGAGCGGTAGTGTATCTTGCGTGTGAAGCTGTAGTGCTGAATGAGTTAGTGTTGTTTTTTGTGCTGGTGTCATTAGTGGAGCGTTCGTTCAGATGTTGAAGATTATGGTATTTGCACCTGTATGTGTGTGCGTGGATGCATGTGTGTATGTGAGGATGGGTATATGTATGCGTGTATGTATGCATGTATGTATGTATGTATGTATGTATGTATGTATGTTTGTATGTATGTATGTATGTATGTGTGTATGTATGTATGTATGTATGTGTGTATGTATATATGTATGTATGTATGTATGTATGTATGTAAGTACGTACGTACTTATATATGTATGTATGTATGTATGTACGTACGTACGTACTTATGTGGTCATGTATATATGTATGTACGTACAAGTAAGCTTATCTTCAGATAGGCCTGTACAGATTAAGTGGTATTATTTTGAAACGCGGTGTGGTATAGCAACTAAAGACAAATCATTTATGTCTGAGCAGCGTGGTGGTTGTGAAGTCAACTAATTTCGAACAACACACTGGAGTATGGGTTCAATGTGGCAGGAAAAATTGCGAGGAAGCCACGCGCCAATTGTGTGCAACTGGAAAATCTGCTGAGCTACGAAATATGTCTATTTTTTCTAACAAAAATACCGAATATCTTAATTTAATTTTCGTGCTTATTCGAAGTAAAGGTATCACTTGACATAAGGAGCGACCTGACTAATAAACTGCCTTCGTCATGAAACAAACACATAGTTACCAAACACAAGAACTTCGAAAAAAAGGAACAACGAAACATTAAAAACCCTAACGTATCTTGCTGCAGATTACCGCCTTGTGCCCTCAGTGCGGTAGAACACGGTTCATTGCCCTCACAAACTCAATGTTGCTTTTTTGCTTTTCTCTCTCTCTGAGACATATTCTGTTATCTGCACAGAAGATTCAACTTTCACACTTTTGAATCCCAACAAAAATATTCGCACACTACCTAAACTTCCGGGTTTTTCCTGGTAAATCCAGTAAGGAACTTAAACATGTTTGCACGTTTCACATCGCTGCTACGGCAAGAAAAATATTGAGAGAAGAACGGGTGGAAGAAACAAGGAAATCTGACCATGGTGTTATTTTGAGTGAGAATATATCTGGGACACATGAATACATTTTGAACATCAGATAGTACTAAACAAAGGAGGAATCAGCTTTTACCTGTCACTCCACACATACACACACAATGACGTGGCAACATCAGAAAGTTGTAATTTCGTTTTGTATTATAGTTTCGTGTACATTTATTTCTTTGTTGTTGGTTACTGTTGATGTAATATACTCGTATAGTAGGATGGGCAGTAGTATTAGTGTGATTGTTAATATTTTGCTTGATGGTGAGAATATATTGTTTGAGGCTAGACTTGTTATGTACATAAATAGTACCAGTACAATTACAATTATGAATAGGATATATGAAAATCAGAATCTTCTATATATTGTCCCTCTAATTAGGCATAGTATTGTTGTTTGTATTAATAGGCTATAGGGTGTTTTATTTGTGTGAATATTAATCTTGTTATAGTTCTTATCGATATAAGTAATTTTGCTATATAAGGGGGTATTTTGTTATATAAGGGGGTATTTTATTTAAAATGTTAGTTTTGGGGATTAATGAAATGGTGTCTTGCCTTTCCTCTAAAGTTTTAAAAGGTTATTCCTTATTTTTTATTTACAAGACCAATATTTTTGTTAAATTATTAAAACTTAGTTCAATGCCAATGTGATTATATTATTTTGTTATTTATTTTTGTGGTATTTGGGATTTTTCTTCTAGTCGTAAACATTTATTGATTACTCTGATGAAATTTGAGTTTGTTGTACTAGTTACGTGGCAAAATCAGAAAAGTGTTCTTCACTGTATTCATATCAACGACCACAATCTGCCGAAGGTAGTATCATTCATGTTGATAAACCGCACAGCAGTCTTTTTGTTCAGTTACTTAATTCGCCTTTCACTACATCCATAACAACCCCTAATGTTGCATAAGAAGCATTTATCTGTAAAACACTAATTCACGCGGGCAAATCACAAGTTATTGCCTTCAGCTTGGTTTAAAAAGTTTGTTTCAAATATTCCTATAAACCGACCGGCATTCTGGAACGTAATACCGTTAAATGAGTTCTCATCACACAGATTAAGGGAGGGTAAAATTCGGTCGAGTTGCCCCTGACTGTTCAAAAAAACATTTTTCCCTTTTCCCCTTTGAAAGAACAGGGATGGAGAAAGATCCCGTAATAGCGCGAATAATGTAATTGAAACCAATAATAGTCTACTTTATCAGCACATGTAATGCAGATAACTCATCTGTGGCAAAAAGGATCAAATGGAATAGCAAAGAGTGCTCTTATGCATGTATAGCCCGGAGTCATATCCTTCTGCAATTCAGTTTGCTAGAGACCAAATAATAGGTATCAGCCCTAATACACACTCATTCCGTGGGGAAGATCCCTTCTTAACAAGCTAACAGTTTCTCAGCTAGTGAAGGAAATACATTACATGCAACTCGAACGTTCCTCGCTCTGTTTTGAACAGGGCGAGGAGCTCATCCCCATCTTTATCCACATTAATCCAACCCCCATCGTCCATCCAATTTCTTTAGCATCTATTTTAACATTACGACATCCACGCACAGATCTTGGAAATGGTCTTATTCCTTCAGGATTTCCCATCAACCCGGCGACGTAATTCTCTTCTTTTCCATTCGTGCAACATGTTTAGCCTACTTCATTTTCGTAGTTTCAATCGAACCAAATCCACGGGGCGGGTTCTTCTTGAGAAGTTCACAGTTCCTATCTCAGCTTATAAAAAAAACGCACAGCATTTTATGAAGCCCGTATATTCAATACGGTGTTTAGAACAGCTAATCATTTGTCTGAGCAGTATAACCCAGTAAACATCCTGTCATCGTATTTTATTTAGAACGATTTCAATATTATCCTCAAATATGTCCAAGCCTTCCAAATATTCCCTTTCATTCAGGTAACCAAACAACATCCTGTGTGACTCAATGGTAAAGGTAAATCAGTCCCATTACAGGCCCGAGGTGCCCAAAGGGTTACAGGAAGTTAAGGTTCCCAGATTACGTGGCAATGGCCCAGGAGGGTGGTAAGGTTGTCAGCCTTACGCACCGGCCGCTTTTTACCCCCAGGAAATGTTCCTGGTACTCATTTCTATTAGAGGCGGAGTCGACCCCAGGGCCATAGTGCGATCGGAAGGATTATGTCAATGAAAAATTCCAATGACACAATCTGGAATCGAACCAATGACCTTCCGATTTGTAGCACAGCACCTTAACCACTGTGCTACCGCGGTCCCCGTATGATTCAATGACACATCTAAATTTTTTGGACTATGTCCATCGTCTAAATTTTGTTTAAAACAAAGGTACGTTTCAGAAGCCGCGTTCCTTGCCATCCTCATGCACAGATGCACCAAACCTGGTGCACACCTTAGATCGAGCTATTCTCAGTCGCTGAGTACAACAGAAACACTAAACTTGTTAAGATACGCTCTCGAGAACAGATCAAGTCCACGGGGTCATAATAGGAAAATAGCCACAGAAAATTTAAAAAACCACAAGACGCAACAAATAAAGCCTGGAACACTCCCTAATTTCAAACCATAAAGAAGAGCCATGAACTCAGATTGGTATATATAGTTTTCTTTAATTGAAGTGATGAACAGAGTCTAAAAATAAAAGAATGTGCCCGTGAGTGGCACAGCATCGTCAAAGCACTACAGTGTTCAATAAGACCCTGTATACATTTCTGTGCTCCTTCACCCGTGCCAAAGCTCCGACCAACTCGCCCTCCTTGATCTGATCATCCTAATATAATTTGGTGAAAAGCACCGATTATGAAGCTCCCAATTATGCTATTTTCTCCAGCCCCCTTCTACTTCTTTCTTATTAGGCCCTAATACTTTCCTCAGTAATTTATTCAACAAAATTCTCAGCTCACGTTCTTCATGGAATTTGGGAGACTAATTTTCACACCCATACAAGACACAGCAGGCAAAATTATAGTTTTGTGTATTTGGAAATTGATGATATTAGGTGTTTAGTAATACGGTAACAGGTCAAGTGAAGTGAAGTGAATTTCCTGTTCCTCCACTTCGGAACACAGGGCTTCCACGGAGCAAAGCCAGTGGAAATTTTTAAGGCCACTTCACAGAGATCTGTTCAAGCCTCGCCTAATCTATCGTTCCCCCCCCCCCACCGGCTTCTCGTTTTTCCCCTTTTACCTTTTCCTTGTGTGTTTTAATCAGGGCTTGTTTCTAACCGCCAAAGAATTCCTTTTTAAGTTTATTTTTTATTTACTTCCATTTCCCCAGTTTCA
>Ga0136643_10010432_pt1 | contig 13727 bp, 25 predicted proteins | sample TergutLab28metaG_FD_96883 | JGI IMG/M metagenome (GOLD analysis project Ga0136643, IMG submission 96883) | Labiotermes labralis P1 segment gut microbial communities from Petit-Saut dam, French Guiana - Lab288 P1 (version 3) (version 3) | ecosystem: Host-associated > Arthropoda: Insects >...
ATCACACCCACAAAACCAAACGCACACACTACCACACATCCACACACACACACACACACACACACACACACCCACAAACCCACACACGAACATAACGACGCACACACACACACACACACACAACCGAAACAACCAAACACACACACAAACCCCACACACTCACAAACCCACAAACACACAACAACACTTCCCCCAAACACACACACCCCACAACCACAAACAGAAACCAACACACCCACACCTACGCACCCACACGAACAACGACAAACACAACCAAACCCACAATCACTCCCACACACACACCCAGACACACATCAACACAAACACCCACACACCCAAATCACACACCCAAACACCCGCACAAACACACCCCCACAAATTCACCCATACCCACATCCATACACTCAAACACACACCCACACATACCCATATACACACCCACAACCAACACCCACACGCAAAGCCATACACCCTCACCCACACTCACACCCAAACACACACCCAACAACACCTACAAACACATCCACACACCCACGCAACCACACACACCCAAACACATGCACACACCCACACATATAAAAACACCCACGCACACACATACACCCACACATCCAAACAAACAACCAAATACAAACCCTCACCCACCCACAAACACACCCACGCAAAAACCCACATGCAAACATAAACACACACACATGCACACAATCCACACATACACACACAACAATATCCCCGCACCAACACGCACATCCACACCCACATCCACAAACCAACACATCCAAACGCCTACACAAAAACACAGACACACACACACAACCGCACACAAACAACACCACACACACACACACAAACACAACCACAAAACCACACCCACACTCACAGCCACACACACACAACCTCAACCAAACCCGCACACCAACAAAAAAACACCCACACCCACAACTACAAACGTAACAACACCTACACTTACACCCACAAAATCTCACAACCACAATCCCACACACACACACACACACACACAAACACACACACCCACAAAAAGACACTCACACACCACATACACACACACACGCATAAACACACACACCCATAAACACACACTCAGAAGGACACACACAGATACCCACACACAAACACCTGCACACCCACACACACACACACACGAACCCACACAAACCCACAATTCCACACACACCCCCTCGCCGCCCCACATTCAAACAAATACCCAACCACAAACACACACACCAACACCCACTTCCACAAACCCATACACGAACACACCCACACACCAAAAAAATACACCCACAAACCCACACCTACAACTACACACACACCCACATCCATAAAACCGATCCCACGCCTTGACACAAACACTCACACTCACACCCACACACTCACATAACACTCTCCCAAACCCACACACATACACACACAAACACACATAACCACACACCCACACCCACAACCACACACACACCCAAACACCTACACACAAAGCACTCAAAGCACAACGTCACACGCACACTTAAAACACACCCATGCCCACACCCACACCCCACACACAGACACCCACACATACTCCAACACCAACACCCACAACCACACAAACACACACACACACACACAAATCGCTCACCCACACTAGTAAACATCCACACCCACACCCACAAAACCACACCCACATATCCAAACACACACTCATATACGATCATACCCACACACACATAAACACACACACACCCAAAACACCAAACTCACACACACACAACACTACACCCACACACCCTCACACCTACAAAAACACACGTTCCCCAAAACCCACAAACCCCACACCCAAAACTAGGCACCACCACACCAACACTCACAACCACACTCCCACACACACGCACACCCACCAAACGCAAACCCACACCCACATACCCAGACACATCCACACACAAACACATTCAAACAGACACACAACCACACAACCATAATTTCAAGCACACCCACATTCATACAACAAACACACACACACACACACAAAAACACCCACAACCAACATCCACGCCCAAACTCACACCCACTGCAACACATATACACCCAAACAACTTGCCTTACACCCACAACCAAACTCACACTCACCCACCCACATCTACGACCACACCCGCACACACTCGCAACCACACACACCCACACACATACCATCAACCACACACATACACACACCCAAACACATACACCCACACAACCATACCACACACACCCAAACACACAATCTCACACACCGACAAACACACACGCACACACCCAGACGCACAAACACAACACACAAACATCCACAACAACACACACAACCACATCACCGCATTCAAACCCACACCCACATCCACACACACACACACACACATACACAACCACACCCATACAAACACATACCCACACAACAACAACCACATTAACAGCCGCACACAAAAAACCACACCCAACCCACACACCCACACAACCAAACTCACCCCCCCACACACACCCACAACCACACTCCCACACACACACACAACAAACCCACACAAACAAACCCACACCCACATACACAACGTCACCTAAAACCATACCACCACACCCACAACCACACCCAAACCCACACCCACAAACACATACCCACACGCAAACACACACACAAACCCACACAAAAACACACCCACACACACAAACCACACACATGCACACACGCACAAACACACACACACCCACAAACACTCACCCATAAACCTACACCCACAAGGACACAGACACCCACACACAACCACCCGCACACCCACACCCAAACACACAAACACACGCAAACACGAACCGACACCCACACTGACACACACACACACAACCACACACCACCACATGAACACACACCCACCCACACACACACACACCCACCCACCCACACACTCACACCCACACCCACTCCAACAAACCCATCTACACAAACACCCAGACCCCCACACACCCATACACACGACTCACACACGCACACCTACACCCACAAACACACCCGCATCCAAATCACCACAACCACAACCACACACACACAAACACACACACTCACAAAGGTACACACAACCACATCCACGAACCCACACACTCACATACCCCAACTCTCACACACACATACCTACACTCACACCCACACTCACAAAACCACACACCTACCCACACCCACACGCCCACACCCACACGCCCACACCCATACCAACACCTCAACACCCACACCAATACACACACCCACAACAATACACACACCCACACCCACATCCACAACCACACAAAACTCCCACACCCACACACACACAATCACACCCACATCCACACACTCACACAACACTCTCCCAAACTCCCCAAACAACAACACATAACCAAACACCCACACAAAACCACACACCCACACACACATCCAAAGACACCTACACTCATACCCACATCCCCACAACCGCACCGGCACACCAACACCACACACCCACTCCTACACCCACACACCCACTCCCACACCCACACACCAACATCCACTCCCACACACGCACATAGATATTCACACACACACACACACAAACACTCACACCCACACTCACACACCAACATCCACACACACACACACACAGACACACACAAACACCCACACCCACACACAAACCCACAAACACACACACACACACACATAACCAAATACTCACTCAACCACACAAACACACACCATCACCCACACACACACCCCAACACCCAACCGAACCCCCACTACCACCACAACCACACACGCCAACACCAAAAACCCCAAACCCGCACACAAACACCCCCACTTCCACACACCCACACACTACGACACCAACACACCCCCACACCCACAACCACACAACCCCAAAACCACACTCCCACACACACACACACACATACACACAAACACACACACACACACACCCACACCAGCCTCCACCCCCACCCATAACCCCACCCACACACACCAACACCCAAAAACACGCACACACACAGCCACTCACACACACTCAGACACATCCATAAACACAGAAACACGCACAAAAACCCACCCACACACACACATCCACTCCGAATCAAAACCCCACACCCATACACACACACACACACACAAGGACAACACGGACACTAACACACACCCACAAATACACCCACACACTCACACCCACACACACACACACACACACACACGCACACACAACCACACACCAACTCACCCCCAAACCCACTTACACATACACACACCCACACACAACCAGCCATCCACACACCCTCACTCCAACATACACATACACACACCCGCAATGCTCTGGTTTTGTGATAAGTTCCAGGGGGCAGAGCAACTGACTGGTTTGCTGTGGTGTTTTGATAAGGTGTTGAGAGCAGAGCAACAGACTGATATTCTGTGGTTTTGTTGTAGGGTGCTGGAAGCAGAGCAACAGACTGGTTTGCGGTGGTATTTTTTTAGGGTGCAGTGAGTAGAGCAACACACTGGTGTGCTATGATTTTGTGATAAGTTCCTGGGAGCAGAGCAACAGGCTGGTGTGCTGTGGTGTTGTGATAAGTTCCTGGGAGCAGAGCAAAAGACTGTTCTGCTGTGGTGATGTGTTAAGGTGCTGGGAGCAGAGCAACAGGTTTGTGTGCTGTGGTGTAGTTATAAGGCGCTGGCAGCATTGCAACAGACTTGTGTGTTGTGGTCTTTTGATAAGTTGCCTGGAGCAGAGCATCAGACTGTTGTGCTGTGGTTTTGTGATATGGTGCTGGGATCATAGCAACGGACTGGTGTGCTCTGGTGTTGTGACAAGTTGCAGGGAGCAGAACAACAGAAGGTTGTGCTGTGGTGTTTTGTTAGGGTGAAGGGAGCAGAGAAACAGACTGGTGTGAATTGGTGTTGTGATAAATTCCTGGGAGCAGAGCAACACACTGGTGTGTTGTTGTGTTGTGATAAGTTGCCTGCAGCAGAGCAACGGACTAGTGTGCTATGGTGTTGTTATATGTTGCTGGGAACAGAGCAACAGACTGGTGTGAAGTGGTGTTGTGATAAGTTCCTGGGAGCAGAGCAACAGACTGGTGTGCTCTGGTTTTGTGATAAGGTGCAGGCAGCAGGACAACAGACTGTTGTGTTGTGGTGTTGTGATAGGTTACTGGGACCAGAGCACAGACTGGTGTGTTGTGGTGTTGTGATAAGGTGCTGGCAGCAGAGCAACAGACTAGTGTGCTTTGTTGTTGTGATGGTGTTTTATCAGCAGAGAACCAGACGCTGCAGCTGCAGTAACAGCTTACAGTAAGTAATCCACTCTTACACTATATTAGCACCTTTTAGGCCACAAGATACAAAACGTTACACAGAATGCGCTGCGTCACTGGTGTTAATGATATGTGGTACACAGAAACACAATATCTACTGACTTTTTTTATTTAAAAAAATGACTTGTGTAGAAATTGATTGGTTTTTATTTCAAACTGTTTACAAATTAACACCGTTGATATTTTTCATGTTATTCCATAATTTATTTGTGAGTATTTAGGTAGTTATTTCTTTAAAAATAGCCTGATTAATTTCATTCAGCGTGTATCGGAATTGTGGTTTAGCGAATGTAACATTTTCAGAACCAACAGTACACTGTTTATAGTTTTGAGGAATGTAACTGCGTCAAATTCATGGCGAGAGGACTGTTAATGTTCCTTATATTTTTGTATAAATTCCTGGCCAGATATTCGTAATTATTATTTTGCTATATCTATTTGCCTCTGCCAATGCAGGTACATAGACCTGTTATCTCATTGCCACGTGTTGTTTCTGTCTTTTTTTTATCGAAAATTTACTTCAGTACTGCATTAAATTAATAGCTGATACACAGTTGTTAAGTTGGCTACATAACAATTAGCAAAATAAGCAGCCATACACACAAACACACACAAATATATGTACGTATGTGTGTGTGTGTGTCATGCGACCCAAAGGAACATCAGTATGCATTTCTTCCTGCCAGCTACAGCAGGTCACACAGACACGCTGCAATGTGTTACACATCTGTCAGCGACATTCAGCAGCCATATATATATATATATATATATATATATCAGTGTCTGTGTCATGTGACATGTGACACAAAGGAACATCAGTATACATTTCATACTGGCAGCTACAGCAGGTCACACAGACACACTGCAATGTGCTACACATCTGTCAGCTACATGCAACAGCCATATATATATATATATATATATATATATATATATATCAGTGTCTGTGTAATGTGACACAAAGGAACATCGGTATACATTTCATACTGCCAGCTACAGCAGGTCACACAGCCACACTGCAATGTGCTTCATAGCTATCAGCAATATTCAGCAGCCATATTTATCAATGTAAGGGAAGGAAAGAACCAGTTCTCCCTTGCCAGGGGCAAGGGAGAACTGGTTCTTTCCTTCCCTGTCCTTTCCCCGGGTCTATCATTCGGGCTATTGCCCGCCGAGCGGAAAGAAAGATGAGGGCGTCCCCCTCCCTTGTTTCCTTTATTTGATATATTTCTGATCTAAATCACTTGACGACGACTCCTTCGGATCTTCAAGTCATCTCCATTGGGCAGCTCGGGAGCAGGTGCTCCGTCTTTGATCGTTCGTAGTAGAACTACGCAGACGCATTTGACATGCACGTAGGTAACGTTTCTTTTGGATTCTTTTGTTCCAAAATGAAGTTTCGTGTTTGAGAGTCGGGACATATCCCGACGTCTCCGTAGCGCCTGACTTGGAACAAGGGGTTGGTGTAGTCTAACCGCCCCGTCAGTTTCGGTTACGTTATTTGTCAGTAATTCGTTAAGCAATGACTTGCCGTACGTACTGTATTTTATGTTCGTCATGTTTGGCATGTTGACTGCTGAAGCTGTTCGATCGTGTTTTTTCTTACGTATGTGTGTGTCTGACCGGCGAATGTAAAGTATTTAGTAGTGTGTCTGCCGGAGGGTTGTTGTACTGTTATAATTCTACTGTTCCCTTTTTTATTGTACGCTGTTTACTTGTGGCAGACTGATTCCGAGCCAATGGTTCATGTATGATTACATTTGTTACGTTCGTTACGATTGGCGCAGCACGAAGTTCATCTTTGTTTTCAATGTTACTAATCTTTGCATTATATTTGTAATTGCCTTTTGCTTATTTTATTCTGTGTCGAAGTTAATAATAATATTACCTGGTAAATTTTTTGTGTCTTATGCATTTCATATACCGACCATTAACCACAAGGCCCCCAGTAATCAGATTTCGATTGCTCAAAGGAACGAGGTCGAAAATAGTACCAGCCCTCGGATAGACACACAGAATACCTTGTCGGTCGATGCAGGCATCCGAGGGCTCATTTCTGGTAGCAGAGCGTGTTTGTCCTCAGGCATTTCCATCTTGTCCTGGCAACGGCCAGATGAGCGGTCGGGTCTTCGTTTGGTTAACTTCTCGTAACATGCCTGTATTGTATGGTTGGGACTGCCTCAGTGGTTTACAAATTTAACGCTGAAAAGTTAAGTCAACTTTGTTACGAGGAGGGGCTGAATAACTAAGGTCCGCTACGACTGTTGCGACAGATTGGTACGCCACTTGACTGGAACCAGCATGGCGAGTAAACAGGACACCAAAACAGAACAGGCAAGTGCACAGATTGTTTTGTCATTAGACGCCACCCGTAGTGGGCTCCAAGACCACTTTTGTGGCTCTCGTGTAGGAGGGTGTTGAAATGTAGGTCCCGTTATTGTTGAGTTATTGCGGCAAGTACCGGCTCTCTCTTCTTAGGAACACGAAGCCATTTTAGGCTTAGTTACCAAGTAGGATGGAATCCACGCTTTGGGCTTGGTTGATGAAAAAGATTTTTTTGTTCGTATTCTACCTTTGGATTCCGGGGCTGTATTGAGATTTTTCGGAGAATGTTTCCGGAGTGGGATGAGTTGGGAGCAGTGCAAACTCGAACTGCTGAAGGCGCAATGTTGGAATTTGGCGTCGTCGCCGTGTCGGATATCACTCGTCTTAGAAAATTCTAAATCGCCTTTTTTCGCGTCTTCCGTCTGATATCGGCCTCGCGAATCTTATGACGCATCTTAAACCACTCTGCATACGGATGGTGTTTTTTACGTCTGCTGTCTACAATATGTTTCTTCAGATCGCGAGGCGAAGAGAGAGTGCGGCGTCGTTTCACCCCCTGTTAGTGATCTGCTGAGACGAGGTACATCTTACGTAATATGTTTATTATATCCGCGCGGGGGACCTAAAGATTAAGCTGGCGATCGTTGGCAGAATGGCGCCCATAAGGGAACAGAAATCCACTGCGACTTACTATGAGTCGTTTCTTGCCCGAGAGTGATACGCTCCTATCGGCGACCTTTTATATTACCGTTCAGGACGTTTAACACACACTCGCTTATACAGTTCACGATTTCCTTGTTACAATTAGTTATTATGACTTTATGTAATCTCAGTTCGGCTGTCTTGAGCACGTGAAGGTTGTGGTAATTCTATTTCACAATCTTCATCGCCTATATCGGAATAGACGACTGGAGGATATTCTGTCGCGAATATGTTGGTTCGAAACCGCAGACTATCATCCGTGTCTTGTGTCAGATCCAAGGTGAGGTAGCCGTGGGGTCTTTGTGTCGCATCCAGTTAAGCGTCATATAACCCAGTACTACCAGCGGGATTCACTTGATTGGCCAAGTACATGAACTGCTTCTTATCTCTGACGTTCTTCAAAGCGACCAGATAATGTGCATTCAGCGAAATATCTCTACAGTAGCGTCCCTGGTGAAACAGATTTTGCGTAATCAAAATCACGCTGATATTTCTGTGATGACTGCCTCTAGTAAACAAGTCACACACTTGCTTAGAATAAACATCGTTTAATATATCGTCTAGGATCACGAGGCACGGTTTACCGCCACCACCGAAGTTGTCTGGCACGCCTTCGTGATATGTGGTGTTTGCGGTCAACTGCTGTCGCGACGGAACAGCGGTATTCTCGATGTAACACCAGATTATGCCGCCGCCGAATTCGCGTTCGGTGCAGAGGGCGTCGAAGTTCTGTAGCAGTCGTAAAGAGAATGACGTTTTGCCGGAACCGCTATGTCCGCTCACTAAACTCGAGAACGGATGCATGAATTTCAGACCATCATCACTCATGGATGGTCAGGGATGTGACACGACCCTACTCATCCTCCCCTACTTATACCCAAACGGGACGGACTTATTGTAAACTAATCGCCGCCTACTGAAGAATGAAATTCTGTATATTTTATCATCGGGTTCGGTGACTATAGATACGGTTCCGCCCCCCTTCCTCATACGTTTTATCCTTTCCTCTGTATGTACGGTAACGACGGTAGGTTCATCCCCATTGTTCCCTCTCAAAACCATGTCCCTGATCGCTTCGAAAGTTATCATTTACGACGCGTTGTATAGCAAGGTTTTGCTCCACAATTTGCATTCTTTTTTTCTCGACCGTGCCCGGTCAGCACCTTGTACGCGTAGTTCTTTGGCCCCCCACTCACAAATTATGAAATGATTTCTGAGGGGCGCAACTCAAAGGTTATATCAAGCAATTTGTCCCCCGTTTCAATCAGGGGGTTCTTCACCATTCGTTTGAGTGTATATCACAGAGTCCGTGTCACAATAAATCGCGTTCTCTCGCAGCCGGTCGAGATAGTCATACAGGTGGTTTCTTGCCACGGCGAAGACGTAAGCTACTATTTCCTCGTTCGTATGACGCAGACTAGGCTCATCTTCCTCTGCCCTATACTTCCACGAGATCCAGACTACGTCGTCGTTGGCAAATACGAGGTTCATCACCTCGACGCCAAGGGCTGACGGGAATCCCTACAGTTCTTTCGGTTCCGTGATCACTCTAGTCATAGTCCGATCGTTCCGCTCTGTCAATTTCCCCCACATGGAAATGAGACAGAGTTTGGCCAGACCCCGTTAGACAGCATTATAACTTATCGATTCCTTCTCTAGCCGTATGCCTTCACTCTGCTAAAACTATTCCACATATCGCTCCTCGTCTTCGGGACTGGGGATCCAGCCTGGATAACCACTAGCCTCCGCTTTCAATTTCAAAAATATTTTATGTAGTCCACGAAAAGTCCCCCCTCGCCCGTTCCGGAGTTGTATTGGGTCACCTGATACTCGTAAACCTCATATACCTCGAGTATCCTCTACCCCTATTCCACGGCCAAACTCACCTAGTCCATTACCCACGTACCGGTAAGGGCACGATACTCATCTCGGGTATGCTCACATTCTGCATTAGAGGAGGATGTGAGGACGCACATTCTACAAGGCAAAACATCAGCATTTTATTATATCTGAAAGGGACGACGGGGTGATAAAACTTCTCTGGTGGAATTATCGAACATTTGATCAGGCCGTCCATACGTAGGCACGCTTCTATATCCTTACACGCGTCTCCTACGTGAATGACCGGATGATTTACAGGGAACTCGAAATACTTGCTTACGTACGGTTAGAGATTTTGACGTCAACATATTGTACAGATTCATTCTCCCGTGCCTTATAGTGTAGACGCATGGCCTCAGTTCGACCACCGTACAGGACATCACGGGTACACAACGGACTCTGTTGTACTATGGGATGAGCGACTAGTTCCGGCCTCCCTGCATCGTCAAACTCATATTCCGATTGGACCATGACTAGGTAGCCAGCTCGCGTTATTTGTTCGAGACGCGACATTGTCCGCTCATAGATTTCCGCTAACGTATCGCCATATAATGTGGTGACGTCAAGGAACGGCTGGCATTTATGGCCGTGAAAATGGCAACCAAACAACTTCTAGACTGTAGGTTTCTCGGGGCAATAACCATCTACACTGAAGCGGCGCATTTCGGGCAGCCTGTACTCGCGACCGTTGCGACCGTGCATTATCTTCACACCGTCAATCTGTTGCATATGCAGCACCCACATCAATGCCTTCTTCCTATAATTGTTATTGCATGTGTACCCACCAGTCGGTATGAGTACTATAGTGTCGGGCTGTAGAAAACGTTTACGCTATAACTTATTCCACGCCGACGCGATCGTTATCGACTTGAGAAATACTTCTATTTTGCCTGCTTACATGAATTCGCGCCTAGACTCAACACGCCTGTCTTAGTACTGTGACGTCATCGTGAAAGTAATTTTCCAGGACGCGTCTGTTTTTGAAAATAGGCCCAGATTTCTGGATCTCGTAGCACGCGAGAAACTCCCTCCTCTCCTCCTCTCCCACTCATTAAAACCATAAAACGAGACTTCGGGGATGGGACCTAAGTAGTCCAGGTTTTTCTCAGTACTACAATAATGAGGGTACCACGATTTGAAGGCCGTTAGACCGAACGCCTCGGTCAGCTTACGCAGAGGGCATGGGAGGAAGGACACGCTGTCCTGAAAGACAATGTGCTCCATATTCATGCACATTATCTTAAGCCCGTTCATTATCAGTTCGGGTTACCGTTTTGGTAGGATTGCCCTATTCAGGATAAAATGAAGGTCGGACACCTTGGCATTATGTGCTATAGCGACGATCTTATTGGCCCAGGGGCATGGCTCTGTTAGATATTAAAAGCATGTGTTCCACAGAATCGTCCCAAAACGAGTACTTCATATTACCGCATAGCACGCAGCCTCCGTCTTCCTCGTCCTCGCATCGCGAACAAAATTGCTGCAAGCAGACGAGATTAGGTACATGTAACTTAGCCTCGTCCGTGTACCCGGTAATTTGGGTAGTTTCGAAATCGTAGAAGACGTAGAGTACCTTATCACCTGCGGGGGGCAACGCGTACTTCAGTGGTCTCACATAACACAGGTGGCCTATTTCTTTGTTCTGCTTACGTTTATCGCAGATCCGATTGTTACACTCGTGCTTTTCGTGTGTCACGATCCATCGGCAAGTCGCGTGACATCCCTTTCGTTCGCACACGAATTTCTTGTTCGATATTCGCTGCTTGTGATTGACGTAGCGCGTACGACTTCTAAAATGTCTATTGCATACGGTGCAAGGGATGCGAACATGGGAGACCGAGCACGGAGGGCTGGTCATGCAGTCGCTACACGTCTGGTCGCAGACGTGCGTGACGTCACGTCTACATGATTTGCTGCAACCTTTACACGCGTACTTTCTAGCCATTGCCCCAGAAATGTTAGTGATCACGTGATAATGTCTTTCGACATCATTGTAAAGTATATTAAGTCTTTTAGTATAGTCTACCTGCCCTTCAAACATGATGTTATGGCAGTTCAGACCGCGGTAGACTACTATCTTATTCTCCCGAAAGTGTTCCTAGAATTTGACTAATTCAGGGACCCCCACACCGTTAGACAGATCGATGCCGGTCGTCTTGAGTGGCATTTGGACCGCGTGACGTATCTTCCGGCCCTGACGATACGCCTTGTAATCGAAATCATTATCTACTTTGGCAAATGCTATTATTAGAGCATGTGCCAACCAGTTTTCCTCTCCCTGCACCTCCACGATACTTCTCTTGAGGCGCGCCATTACGGAGAGCGGTCTGCCCCTACTCTTGATTGCACATCTACCAAAACCGACAGGCATTTTGACCGAACGCACAGTTACGTCTAACGTGTGCAAAGCGTTGAATCTAGAATTCGACTGGGAGACTTTCTTAAAGACGCTCCATATCACGTCTCCGGATTACTGATCTTTCCGTCTAAAACTGATTCCAATAGGCTTGTCATTCTGGTTCACCTGATTTTGAATTGTCATCCCCACCATGTCACTATCGTCTATATCGCGTAACGCGTGCTCGATTAGATCGTTTACACTGGCTAGGAAATATGCTACGGGATTCGTATTATCTGAATAGGGTATTAAACGCACAGTAAGCTGCCTTCCTACAGCATGTACCGCCTGTACTGTCTCGTATTCGCGTCCAATATCTCGAATCTGCGAGCCGTGATATTGTTGTTCTCTCTACAAAAGATACACACCTATTTAGGAATGATACAACTAAAACCTCTTCTATCACATACCTAATTTGTAGTCAGAATAATACTTACGGTTCCCGAGCCCCTGCTGTCACGTACAAGCGACCTCCTATTTCTTCAATAGTCAGATTATTACTTTCGGTTCCAGCACTGAAACTGTTGCTGTCACGTACAAGCGACCTCCTATTTATTTGCTAGCGGATGCTGACGTTATTTTCTTTTGTTCTGTTTCAGATGCTGTTTGGCGAACTAGTCACGCAACGTGGGCAGGACATGTGGTGGGAGAAGGAGGAGGACAGCGACGAAGTTCGCCTGTTCACCAGCATCGTGAAACACGACTTCCATTAACCTTCTCCTGCGCCGGACGTGGAGGAGGAGGAGGAGTAGGATGATATAATGCGGCTGTCGTGGTAACAGTAAATACGACTATTAACACGATGGGATCCATTGATCCATTTTTCCACTTGGTTGCGCCATTTACAATCAGCCATGAATGATACCACGACAGCGCACAAAATGCTAGCCATCCTGCTACCATAACGAAACATTCCAAAGGAACTGCGTCGAATCTTGCTTGCAGCGGATACGGACATCTCTAGCACACCTGTCGATACAGTCAAACAACGCTATATTACGTTATGTAACACATTAGGAACTATTCCTTTAATAGTGATGTCCTACCTGCTGCTAACAGTGCTAAACTTAGTAGACATTCTAAATTACTGGCA
>Ga0136643_10010434_pt1 | contig 13726 bp, 5 predicted proteins | sample TergutLab28metaG_FD_96883 | JGI IMG/M metagenome (GOLD analysis project Ga0136643, IMG submission 96883) | Labiotermes labralis P1 segment gut microbial communities from Petit-Saut dam, French Guiana - Lab288 P1 (version 3) (version 3) | ecosystem: Host-associated > Arthropoda: Insects >...
CTCCATCTGCTTGTATAGTCATGAATCGATTAGTCTCGAGAAAACATCTTGGACAACGGAAAGTCTGTGAATTAGCTTTGTGTTGTGTTCACTCCCTCCAGTCATTACATGAGGGGTGTCCATCTAGCACTGTCCAACTAGATGAGACAATTGGAGTCGGAATTGTTTTTCACTACCTTATCTCGCTACATGCATTGTGACATCTGGGGAAGTTCTAAGGTACATCACTAAGAAGAGAAGGCGCTATGATCAATCGAAACTTCGGGAAGGACACAGCGTAACTTGCCAACATAAATCTTCAGCAATTCTGGTGTTATTACTCGTGCTTTTTTTGTACATCACAGCCAGTTTCCACTGCCATAAGTAAACGATATTTCAGTCTATCGTGATACGTCCAAGGGAACTAAGCACAGTATTTCACGCCTCATAAGTCGCATTTTTTCATGAACTTTTTCCCCAAACAACCCTGCGTCTTAACACTGAAAGGAGTTGGTTTAATTGGCACAAATATCTTGTTAAGTGTAAGTGGATCTTATAATTTACAGCGTCATGTGAGGGGGCCGGTAACTGACTGACCGTCTAAATAAATAAATAAATAAATCACTCAAACGTGGCAGAGGCCTGCTTGAGAATTTGTTACATAATTCTTTGCCGAGACAATAAATTCCCCCATTTTATGGAATACGTTTATTGTTTACACTCTTTACAAGAACCCGCCACCGGTTCTTATCCTAAGGCATTTAAATCCAGTCCAGAACCTCTCATCCCATTGTTTTAAAGTTCAGTTTAATGACATCCCTTTTCGAATCTCAGCCAGAATGCCCGTTACACCGAATGAGAATTTCTGTAGTTTTTCTCAGTCTCTTCGTCCAATTGCCAGAATGTTCGCCAAGACTGGCCACGATAGTATCGTGAAGATATCCGGACCGTGCATTTCGTACAGCAACTGTATCTTTTCTTTCAACCTCAATGCACAGATATACTTGAATATTGTTATTGTTCACTAAATGAGTGCTACATGTTTCGGCGCTCACTGCGCCATCGTCAGACAGAACTGTTATCACTTCTCAAAACCATCTGCTATTGTAAGGTTGTTACAGTGGGTCAGTTATAGAGCAAGAAATGTGCAACTTGTGGCGTGGCAACGAGTTTAGACAAGGCTCTTTAATATTTAAAAGAACTTTAAGCCATAACAACGAGCCTGTATTGTTTTAATAATTGTGAAAAACTCTGTAAAAACCCACATATGGAATATTTCTTGCTCTGTAACTCAACCATTATAACAATTTTACGATAGCAGATGGTTTTGAGAAGTGATAAGAATTCTCCCTGAGGATGGCCCAATGAGCGCCAAAACATGTAGGAGATATTTAGTAAACAATACAAATATTCAATTGTATATGTGCATTGAGTTGGAAAATTAAAGACATAATGGCTACGATAGCTCCTCTCCAGACACTACCAAACCGACCACTTTCCATCATCTAACTAGGATCTCTAATCCTGAGTTGTCTAGAGCGACATTACATAAATCGCCAATACATAGAAGAGACCATTAAAAGTATAGCTGAGGTCTGCTTAAAATTGTGCACCTAAATTTATAAATTTTATGATGTGACTGTAGTAATTGTAACGTTTCCTTAATATACATTTGACTATAGACCTTAGACAGAGTGATAGCATTATGTACTGTAGTCTCTGTCACTTGCCTGTTCATACAGATGCTGAAAAGCCGTATCCTGATGCAGTCCGTGATATTCGGCAGAAATAAAATTATCTTTGATGTGCTGTGATGCTGTTTGCTTCTTACTTCGTACAACAGGTTTAAGAGCTGTCTGGATTATCAGCATTACACACTGGAACTTGGAATACAGGTTCTGTTAGTCTGAAAGCGAGTTTCATCCCAGAGCTAAAGACATCACAGACAGTGGATTGTCCTGTAGGACTAGATCCATTAGCAGTAAATACCCTTTCGCCTTTCAGTGAACATCCGTTACGTTTCTCATTGAAGAATACTCCAACGTTTAAGAGACATGGGAACCAGATCTGCAGTCAAATGTTCTGCGAGCTTGGAATGAATGATCTCCATGTTAGCAACGAGAATGGGTCGGCCAGAGCCTGTTTTGCCGAACAAGTAACAGCAGTCGTCAGCAGGCATGAGTTAGTATGGTGCTGTGCTGGAGAACCTTTCTGAGCTCAAGTGCGCAAATTGTCTACAAATTTTGAAGAAATTCTTTCGCGTGCCCATGGGAATTTTGAAAAGCAAAATAAAGTCTTGGACCCTACTCTAATTATTATTAATTATTGCATTGTTGTCAATGCGTATCATAAATTTTATAATTAATGCATAATATAATTATTATATTATATTCATATTTAAGGCCCTCTCGAGGAATACGGTAAGGAAGAAAATTTTAAGTAACTGGTGGCTTCTACTACTGTTTGTTTGAAAAGAAGATTGTAAAACGTTTTGTCTAATGTCACGTATTGGTCCAGTCACGGCCAGGCCGGCGCCACAATGACAGATATCCAATCAATCCTTCACACTGCTCCAGATTTGTGTAAATATGTTTCACTGGCAGTATTATTTGATAGACACGGTAATTCATGTACAATTTCTACGCAGTCAGGTATGTGTAACTGGCGTACTGGCTGGACGACCGTGGGTCAGAGGTTCAATTCTTCTCTTTTCAGCAGTCATGCCTTGGCCTCTGCCAGCATGTAATGAGCACAGAAATGATCTGCCGCGGTTGTAAAGAGGCCGCAGTGTGACGGCAACCGGTCTCTCGGTATACGGGCTCGTAAAGCCAAGATCAAGTTAGGACGGGGTTAAAATGCCACTCTCTCATAAATCTTCAAGGCATGATGCTTGATTACGTATAAGAAAAAATGTGCTTTTGTTTTACCAAGCACAGGCAGTCGGGAGGTTGGTTTTGGTCCAAACAAGATTCTGCAATTCTGGTATTTATCTTGGTTTCTTCGTTAACCTGAGAGAAAGTTTTACATAAACAGTTGCTTAAAGAAACTTTGTGGTTATCAGTTCCGCCTTACATTCGAAAGATCTTGGTTTCGATTATAGATAGTAAATTTGCTAATCTGCAGTTAAGTCCATTTTATGCTCATTTGCTGCTTCTAAGCAAATTCGCTGATACTGCCTGACAATAGTCTGATAGTCCCGCGTTTAATTTCCAATTCTGAATTCGGAATCGTCTACTCGATGCCATATAGCCTTGCGCATAAAATCCACAGGAAGTTTTAAATCGACTCTATAAAGTAGAAAGTCACTCAAGCGTAATCGACGAAACCCTCACCAAGTAAACGATTTGTCCTTGATGTCAACTAAGCACGTCATCATGAAGACATAAGCCTATAAGAAGTGGAAGCGTAGCTCCACACGTTCTTATTCTAACCACTGGATGAAGGTACGTCAGCTTTACGCCCCTACCGCCTTCCACGTGGGGCTTGTTCGATTTTAGAGCTCTTCTGTACCCTTTGGAAGGAGACAAGTTTCTGCCCTTGCTGGGAATCGACCTCTAATTCAACAATATCCCATTCTGTGCACTAGTCACTGTAGTGATGAGCTATCCTGGCAGCTGGAAAATGTAAAGAAAAATTGCCTCAAGAAACGAAAGGAAGAAAACAGACGAAGGCAATAATAACGAACGAAAGAAAGGCAAACGAATAGCACAGACTGAAATTCCTTGTAGGAAGATGTAAAAAAAAAAGGGTAGGTGATGAGAAATAAGAGACGGGGAAGGGGGGGGGGGGGACGGTAGGAAAACCAAATTGAATGGATTTTGGAAGACGCAGACTCTATCTGACTTATGAAAGGTTAACTTTACAAACTGCATGTTGTATTTTGGATAGAAATTTGGTTTTAATAACTTCATATCTAGGCTTGTTTTGACCACCAGAGCAGTGGCGTCTGACTGGAGGAAACTGTGCAAATGTTTGTGAAATCTGTAGCCTGTAAAGGGCGTTCTGTGACAAATTAAGCGACAACGTGTTCAGCCTTTTCGGTACCACTGTCATTGTCAGCAGCAGTAACGGGTGCTACACAAATCTGTTCGAAACACATTAGTGTGACGAAGGGGCCGTTCTGCTCCCCCCCCCCTCCCCGCCTGTGACACGCCCTTATGAACTTAAAAACAAGACGCTGTCTGATGTAGGCACTGTAACCAGCTGCTGGGTCCGCGTTTTCGTTTCTGATTTCCGATACCAAGCCACTGCTAACAGTTGAACAACAATGGCAACTGTATGCACCACCCACCTAAGCATTTAGGTCTGAAAGTTTGCCATACTGTATTTTCATGTGTTTGGACTGACTCTTAATTTTCCTGAAGAATATTTAAACACATGTTGCGAGATTTCAGGCTTCCGACGCTGTATGGTTGAGGCGTTCTCTCTTCTGGGCTATTGCGTTGCGTAGGTTTATACTTGGCTACCGACGTTTCGGGAAAATATTTCTATCCCCTTGATGACCGGACAGATGTATGGTCCTAACCGTCGGTCACCAACGACCAACCTACGCTGCGTAACTTCTCAGAAGAGCAAAGGCCTCAACAAGATGCCCATTATAATAAAAACAGACTGTGTTTTGTGTGCAATAAGAACTGAATTTTTGTAGGTAATTTAGTTGAACATTAGTATTCAGATTGCTAGCGGTCATCTGTTGTTCCTATTGGGCTATTTAGTGAAGCTGACAATAACTACGGCTAAGAAGCGTAGATGACAGATAAATGAGTAAGATTGTGGAGCGTTTTTGGAATATTTATAAAGGAAAACCCAATTATCGTGAGAAAACCCAGTTGCAGTGTCACTTTACTCACCATAAATAGTCCTTGGATTGACCCTATCCTCTGTGGTGAGAAGCCGGCAGTAATTTTTGGTACATGGCACATGACCTGCTATAGCCTCTGTGTGGCTAGAACGTTCTTCTTTTATATTTCCCGTGCAGCCAATTGCAGGAAAATCTGCTGACACCAGTGACGATGAAAGTTGTATTCATGAGAAGTTACCACAATATACCAACTCCATAGGTTATTCAGCATGGAAGGAAATAATTCCATCAGGGCCTCTGGCTCAAGCAGTAGAGCTTTTGACTTGAATTCGAGGTGTACCTGGTTCAAATCCCGGTGAGGATACTGACAAATTTCTCGGGGTTTTTCTCAGTATTCTAGGAACAGTTCTGAATTGATATATCGAACTAGGCAAAGAATTGCGCCTTACTTGTCCAGTCCATCATTCACTCATAATCCTGTCGCTCGACCGTACGTTAGCTTGAATTGCTGAGGGCTTCGTTATATGAGCTGCAAAATAAATAAATAAATAAATATATGTGACTCGGCCTTTGAGAGGGTGAAAGGAGAATTTCCTGCAAGTTTCAGGACACATTTCAGTGACCAGAAGGCAAGTGTAAATGACAGGATAATAGTAAAGTTGATGTTCAAGAAATGAGATGGGAAGGTAGGGATGGTATTTACTTGGCTCCAGATAGGGATGGGTGGCCGGCGCTTGTGAATGCGGTAATGTACCTTCGGATTTCGTAAAAAGAGAAAACGGGCATTGTTCTGGAGTTATGCGTAAAGGACTGCTGAAAAGCATGAATAATCTCCTTACCACTACCATTTGTTTAAGCCGAGATTCGAACTACTTGCCTCTTAAATAAAGATAAACACTTTTCCGAATAAGATGAAGGATTAAATGCAGGCAGCTTTTTCTTCCTGTTGTGCCACAGCCCAAATCGGGTCGGTCGCCTCATTGTTGGAGTTTTCGGGTGAGACATGAGACATGAGATACGAGACATCCCCCTCGTGTTTCAATAATAATATAAACACAGTCTAACACAACTTTCCAAGTTGTGTTAGACTGTATTTTATATTTTAATTTATATGTTTATATTATCGTTGTTGGGGTTTCTAGATCACGCACAATTAAAAACTCACGCGTACATGCACACGCGGTAGGACTCCTCTGAACGAGTGATCAGCGAGTCGCAGAGGCCGTTACCTACACAACACACAAACACAACAGACCAACATCCTTGCCCTCATCAGAATTCGAACTCGCAATCCCAGCAATCAGCGACCGGAGACACACGCTTTATAAGGCACGTCCTCCGAGATCGGCGGGTTGGCAGTTATGTGAGCCGGCTGTTGTAAGAATACATGATAACAATTGGTAGGCGTGTTGAAAGAGATAGAGAGAGAGAGAGAGAGAGCACAGATAGTGTCAAAATCACGGAAGGTACTTAAAAGTTCCGCACGTTAGGTTAGGATCTTTGTTTATGAAATGATAAAATGGAAATCTTTCAATCATATCAGTTTGCTTCTGTTTCCAGGTTCTCAGGGCAAACTAACCGCCTGTTGCCCGACTTTAAATTTATGTCGCTAATGATCGCTGTTTTGTAGGACTGAAAAGCTTCTGCACTAATCGTTGTTTCTCATAATTTATAATGCGAGACAATAAAATTTCCATAGTTTTTAAAGCATGGTTAAATAATATATGTTACTTGTTGATTAAGGTGAGGCTGAAATTCTCGCTGTGCTGAAAAGAGCAACAAATCTGGAAGACGTATGGGGGGAATGAAAGATAGTTCCAGCATTTTTAAACTCGGTAGCTGATATGGATGAGGTGCCATTTTCCTGCTCCGGCCGTTTTACATCCACGGAAAGAGTGCACAGTTCCCATTCGATGGAAGCTTGGTGGGTCTCAACACATCTGGAGGGTTTCCCTTTGCCGGCATTCGAGTTACCATTCTGTATGTCGGCGCGATGCTGACCTATTCTGTTTGTCTTCTTCAACGTATATCATGGATTAGAGTCACCGGCATATTGAGATTAAAGCTTCTGAGACATTTTGCTGCAACTTCGTCTTCGGCAGATTAACCCGTCGCAAATTGCCTACCTGCACAGGAACACTGAAAAGTACTGGAATATACTTGAGATCAAAGCGAGTTTTGAACATGCGTTCCCAGTGTTTGTGCGGTCTGTGTACTTACAATATGTAGGTAAAGAAGGTAAAATTATCGTTAGAGCAGGCCGTGAAGGCACAGAGGCGGAGTAGACGTATACCTCTACTTTTTCTTTAACCTTGGCGCTAGATGTTCGTGGTGGTAAACGCCACGTCGGGGCCACTTTACCCCCGGGAAAGAGACCCGGTGCCTATCCTACAGGAGGCTGGGTGTACTTCGGAGCTGGTCTGGACAGCTAACAAAAGTTTGCCTCAACCGGGGTTCGAAAGCTGGACCGTCGATCCCGTAGCGAATCGCTATACAGACTACGCTGTACCTAACAATATGTATGTAGTGTGTGTACATAATTAGGGATACAGGAGTGCACAGTTTTTAAAAAAACCCCAGACAACACCCTAAAATCGAGGGACTAGAAGGGGATAGGAGGAAAGTTTCGTAGCGAGGACCCACAAATATTAGGCACCAACGTACAAAACTTAGCCGCCTGGACGACCTGGCGCCCGGTACTTGTGCTCCCCTATATAGTCTATATAAATATATGTATGTATGTATATATGTATGTATGTGTGTGTATGTACGTATGTATGTGTGTGTATGTATGTATGTGTGTATGTATGTACGTATGTACACATTGTGCTAGCAAAGTCGAATCGTTTGGTATAGAGATATTATTTCGTAGTTTAACGACGAGGTATAAAACTCAGAATGCATGTTCGAAGCAAATGGTAGTGGCGTATATTAAGAGGCTATGCCGGCATTTGCCTGGAGAGACTGAGGGAAGTGGAGACAAGGTCTGTCAGGAAAAGATAAGTCTTCACCCGCCCATACCCGCGAGATCCAAACCCACACATCCCGAATATAAGCCGGAAGTATGACTGGAAGATATTGCTCTGTGTCAGATCATTTGAGAGAAAGATGTTTAATCCTCATTTTCGTTTTCGGCTGTTTTTTGTTTCAAAGGAACCTGTAGAAAAGCCCTGCTTCTTTGCAACTACATTAATTTACCCACTGTCATTTAGGTGAGCGTCAGGGCATGTTTTGCATTTTTATGTCCTTTACCCTAATATATTCTTTCACCCAAGGGCGGTTGTTTGTGGGTAGTGTAGTGTAGTCTAGATTGTTATTTTGTATGAGGGGGGAGACGTAACGACCAGTTTGTTCCCGTTAATTCAATGCAAATAAGAGGAAAGTCCACAGGAGGTTTTTAGAAAACTAATCTAATTCATTTGTAATTTAGTGTCCGGAGTTGTAATACCAAGGATTTTACTTTTTTCTTTTTGCAATTGAGCTACCACGTATTAAGAGCAACAGCCCACCTCTGCAGTTTGCTGCACACGACTCTATTTCACTAACTGATAAACACAAGACTAGAGTTATTTCTTTCTTTCTTTTTTAACAACGTACCTGTTGTTCGTAACGACTCGTATTTAAAGCGCGCGGAGGTTAAATTTACGGCTTAAGAAAAGACATTTAATTATTATCAATATACTGTTTCCATACTGAAGGCAGCTGCATTTCGTCACATGCAGAAATCAATTTTTTTTTAATCGCTATCTTCAGTTTTGCCACGAGCCCTGACAGGTCGGGACGGGGGAGGGACACGGGCCGTCCCCATTCTGATGCATAACAACATGCGCTGGAAATAGCGACTCAGTCCCATCCAATCCCAACTTTTTTTCCCATTATTATTACCAGGCTACCTGTTGGGATTGCGCTGCCCCTCTCTCCCCTGCTAGCTAGCGCTGGCAGCGAGCTCTGCTCGGTGCGGTGCGGACTACACTCTGTGTCTGTCCCAGACAATACAGTGCGAGCGAGTGTACGAGTATAGCAGCAGCAAGCAACTCTATCATCGTCAGTAGCAACGCCAGACTACATCCTCTAACAGCAGCAGACACCGGAACTTTTACACTCACTCAGGTAGGCGAAGTGCGTCGCGTCGGGACGACAGTTTCCTTAGGAGTGAGTAGTGTGGGCTGCCTAACGGCAAGGGTCTCAGCCTCCAAGTGCTGGCTGTAGCTTCTCAGACGTCGTCGCGAAGCGCCTTGCTCTTGCGCAGAATGTTCCTATACACGACGGTTTCTCCTAGCTTCTGCTTGGCAATGTCGGGGACTTGGATAGTGCGGGTGAGAGGGAGAAGGATAACGGGGGTGGAAGTGGAGTAAAGGAAGGGGAAAGAGAGAAAGGTTTCTCTTCTGCGCTGTGACTCCTAACAAGATTACTTCGGCTCCTCTGTTTGAGCATAATTAAATCTCGCGCGACACCTCCAAGCATACACGGCCTCTCCGAGTGCCCCTTCCATTCTCTATCTTAACTATCCTAGTAGTTCCGAGCGGGAGGGGTGAGTACCTCATTCCACGTTATAGCCTACAGACCTCGGTATGTCCGAATCTTGTCGAGTGTAGAGCCAAGATCTTGCGGAAGAGTAAACGGGGGAAACACTAACTTGAGATGCTTTGGTCCAGTATTGATTGGAAGCGCGACGCCATGGCGGACGCCACTACCGCGACATAGGAAATTCGGTCACGCACGCCTCTAGATTCGAACATTAATCAAAATGCTTTGCTCTAATTAATATACTGAAATGTCGTTTATAATTTCAGGTTTGCAGTTTAAGTGTTTTTGCTACAAACAACTGCGCCTTATAGAACGTACCTGAAATCCGTTCGCGTCGGTTTCCCAGTGCAGCTACAGCCATCTCTTCACCAACTGCGTCGCTTGTTGCTATTTACACTGCCACTGTAACTCTGCTTGAACTACGTCATTCACTATGCAGTTGATTATGTTTATAACGTTGAGTTAGGCCAACATTACCAAGTAGACAGCAAAATAACTTAACTATGCAGTACACTGACTTACACAGTCGTGATCAATAGTGAACATGAAGCCTCAATTTAGGCCTGCGATCGCTTGTGAAACATGGCCGCTTCCTGTTTTTTTTTTGTTCTCCTGCTAACATTCGGCAGCCCCCTGTGATGCTCTCTCTCTCTCTCTCTCTCTCTATATATATATATATATATATGTATATGCATCTTCATAATGCCACATATTTATTTGTCGCGTTACTAATTTCCCTGCACGAATTATTGAGTTAAGTCGTACACGAACCTATGCTAGGGTAACTAAATTATTGTCCGGAATGATCATTTCCTCCTTCCAGATAGCTCGAGTGAAACTGGTCATCATCGTGGTTGTAGCAAATCGATTCTGTGAATGAAGCATTAAGGTTTACCTCGAACGCTTTCTGGACGTATCTCGCGACGAGACCGGCTTGTAGAATATTATATATTATATACCTCATCTCATCTCAAAGCCTTCATGCCGTGCTGCAATTATAACTTAATCCGGTCCTGGGGTACAAGTTTCAATTAAGCTATTCAGGATGAGACATGTATTGAAACCAAAACCCCAAATCTAATAAAAGCTAAACCTACCCTGGAGTCATATTGCTATGGATTTATATTATACCTGTGACTTATCTCACTTTAATCTTGTGTAAAGTGACATTAAACGAATAGGCTCAACAGTGAAGTTCCAAAGAGCGTAAGTGTTTATTGAATAAAGCGGAAGATCGTAGATACATTTATGGACATGGAATTTAAGTCTGTGCAAATAGAAGCGTCATGTTGCTTTTATTTAAGGGGGGTTTTTTTTCCTGTTCGGAGCACGTTCATTGCTGACTGTTATAAAAACATATAAAGAAGCAAATTCTAGCTAATTGCTTACGAGTGTTGAAAGTGAAAAACAGTAAAAGAGAAGAAAGGTTAGCGGGAAATTTTAAAAAGCCGAAACTTATCTTGAAGTTACAGAGTCTGAGCTGCTGATAACTACAAAACACATTTCGTGTTGTGAAAGACAAATGCCATGCAAACGAACATTGTCTTAATTAAAGAAATGACAAGTAGCTTGAATTTTCTCTTGGTTGAAAGATTTTGATTAATTTTGGATTTGGCACATGAAAAAAAATCTTCGAAATGTAAGCCTTAAATCTGATTAAACAAACCACACATTACATTATGCAATAATAATAATTATAACAATAAAAATAATAATAATAGGAAGGATTGAAATGTACAACATTAATCAAATTAAAACGTCAGTATAATGATGTCATAATAAGTACTGTACTTAACAATAATTATTACTCGTCCTCGAAATAAATAATTAGTAGGAAAATAGATACAGAATATTTATTTTAGTAAAGATCGAAAAATGGCCCCGTAGATATAATAAAAATATGATGATTAAATATTTTAATTAATTAGGAACGATACAAGAATTATAAATAAATTCAGTCCTATTGACGAATATTAATATTTTAATGCTAAAAATAAGGTCTTTCCATATAATAAAGATTGTACTCCTAATAATTAAAGTTTAAGAAGTTGTGGCTGTCGGGGCGCAGGTATTTGTCAAGTCGTATATTTAATGTCAAAAATAAACTTTTATTTTTTTTAGAATGCAGGTTTGTTACTGAAGGGCAATACAGGATATAAAATATTGGCATAGGACAACCCTTTTTTTCCAAATAGAATTACTGTAGAAATTCTGCTGCAGAATAGGCAAAAGTTTATTTTGTGTTGTAAATACAGACCTACGTGATAAGCATTGAAATTATTTGTTGGGATAAAATTTAAATTTGCCTAAGCTGAAAGAGTTTATGACGGTGATATTTGACACCATATTTAAGAGTCAGCTTCGGTTTGCTATTACTGATATTTTGAAACTGAGATTTCCACCGTTGTGCTTATTTTCAAATAGATAAAATTAATATTGGATATTTAAAGAAAATGAGACACTATTATCACACACCCATAAATTTGATTCTGTTTGTCATAATTTCTACATATTTCCATTTCATAAAAGGGCTGACTCAGGGTCATATTACAGTGTAAATACAGTGTTGAGTGAAACATAATCTTAATTAACTCATAGAGTCTGGATGAACCACTGTTTGAAACTCATATTAGGAGTAAAATTTACAAAGTCACTCTATTCTTGCGTTCGTGTTGATAATATTGCAACTGCAAATTGAATTATAGTTTAAAATTTAAAATTGAAAAAATATTGAGTCATGACGTCACATACACTAGTCAGCTCATATGCCGTGTTCCCTTTATGTCACCGAAGCTTGACCTGGGTTTTTAGGCGCGTTTGCAAAATTGCAAAAAGCGACAATTAGCTGCGTAATGTCTATCTGTCCGCCTGTCGGTCCGTCCTTCCGCGTGCAACACCACTGGAAGTGTTTCTTTTGGAAAACTAAAGAGAAAATTCAAGTTACATTAAAATCTGACAAGAGCAACGATACTTTACTTGAAGACGGACACACACTTACGATCCTATCTCGCCCATTGCTTCTTAAAATGAGAAATATTCCAGACAAATTTGTAGATAAAATCAAAACTCATGTTTTATGCTCAATAGCTTTTTTTTTTGTATGAGATGATGTGGAAAAATATTGTTCAGATGGGCAGGCCACAAATGACAATATGGCGCATGCACATTGCATTCTGGATACCTATGGAAGCAAGGTCACATTCAGAATATGTAATAAACATTGCCTTTGCAGGGCACAAATGGCTGCACGAACGCACCTGTCTTGTCGCATTTTTGTGTTCGTAAGTCTGTGGTTTGTAAGGCTCTGTCTTAGTTTACAATTGTCAGATTGTTTACACAGTGTTTAGGTAAGCCAGATTAACCAGCTTACATAAAATCTCAATACAAAATAATTATGTGGGCCGGGTAGCCCAGTCGGTATAGCGACCAACTACGGACTGGACGGTCCGGGATCGAATCCCAGTGGGGACGAGATTTTCCGCCTGTCCAGACTGACCCTGAGGCCCACCCAGCTCCCTGTTCAATGGGTACCGGTTGTTTCCCGGGGGTAAAGTGCGGCCGGGGCGTGCTGCCGACCACTCATCCCCTTCTAGTGCCGCGGTCATGTAAGAGTAGAGCTACACCTCTACCCGCTCTCTGGGCCACACCGGGCCTGTAGGAGGAACACTTTACGAAAATGATTATAACTGGAGGAAATATAATCTCTATTATTTAAAGATTAAATCCGTACCGTGCAGTGAACACTTACTCCTTCATGAAAATCAATCACAGAATAAGCAAAAAGTCGCTGTTCTTTTTCTCTGAGATACACACACAAAACGTAAATGCACGCCATGTGCACAATGTAGAATTTTTGAATGTTAAAGCTCATGTAGAGAAAGTAATCTCTAGATTTAAAAGGTTAACAGTACTGATGTTGAAAGGTAACAAAGGAAACGATTCTGACACCTGCGGCAATGTTCTGACATTTACCGGTACGGGCTGAGAAATAATGCTGTAATTTGAAATCTGGACAGCCGGTCTTCTGACCAGAATTTGAACTCGGGATTCTTCGAACACGGAAGTGGAACGGTAACGCTAACGAAGGAGAAGTATTCTGTCATTACATGTTAGTGTATTTATATATGTGTATATATTGTACACGATCACCCCTTTGTACCTCGTTTGCCCTGAATTGCTGTGTGCGGTAGGTGAAACTTCTCACGGGATACGAGTGTCGTTCATCGAATCACACAGTCTGCACTATTTGTTTATTTATTTATTTTTATTGGCGATGTGAAGTCTACTGTTACTTAGTTAAGCAAACCAAATCATATTCCACCAAAAGAAAGGAAAACAACTGTCGCTTCACTCCAGAAATAATAACCTTTTGTTGTTATGGTGAGAACACACACACACACACACACACACACACACACA
>Ga0136643_10010435_pt1 | contig 13726 bp, 7 predicted proteins | sample TergutLab28metaG_FD_96883 | JGI IMG/M metagenome (GOLD analysis project Ga0136643, IMG submission 96883) | Labiotermes labralis P1 segment gut microbial communities from Petit-Saut dam, French Guiana - Lab288 P1 (version 3) (version 3) | ecosystem: Host-associated > Arthropoda: Insects >...
AAAAAAAAGTTAAATTGAGTACAAACTCTACACCGCATTCAAATATTTAGAATTTCAAATAAAATTGTAATGCAGAACCAAGATTTAATAACAACAAAAATAGATTAATTTACTTATAGGTTTCTTAGTATGTCTGATATAGCCTGTAAGCCAACGCTATGCAATTTTTGCATGAACTGTCTGTGTAAGGTGATCACATACTGGGGAAACAATAGGCATATCTGTTTTATCTCCCCCATACTACGAAAAAGAATCAAATTTTATGATATGAAGCTGTCACAATGATTTCATCTCTAGATTCCAATTGAATTTTAGAGGTCAAACCAATTCAATTTTGTCTTCTACACCCCCAACGTACCCACACGATCCTCAGGTCAGTCAGCCACAAGAATGAAGATAATTACATTCTAAATTATAATTACTGATAGCTTACGCATTTATTACGACGTCTTCATAATTTATAATATCTTTCTATTTTGCGATTTAGCCCATGAAGGCGAGAAAAGTGCTTGTGTAAAATCACTTTCACTGTAATGTACAGTGCATTTTTCTTGTCTTAGTGGTTGTCAGTACGAATGCAACGAGTGTCAGGAGGCTGTGAAGTGTGTTTCGTGTCTCTGCTGCTGTTGAATGGGTTCAGTCTAAACACACTTTAATTTACTCCAAAGCTGTGGTGTTTTCGCGCAGCGCGGTAAGCTTTCCCTATTCTTGAAGCCTTCTGACGATCAGTTTTGTTGGCTTCAGGCCATTGATCAAGCGACTTCTGACGGCATAGTAAGCCTAATACGATTACTACTTACCTCAAAGGCTTCAAGTCATTACAGTCCGCAGTGGCATATGTGTTTGACCCTTGATATTTCTTTAATTTTTTAAATCGAGGAAGTAACTCCAGGCTGCAGTCACCGTGGCAACCAAGTGTTAACCGGTGGACATTTCCACGAACTTTTCACCAAGTACCGAACTGAACTCAGCCTCCTGTAAAATGGGTACCTGGTCTTTCCCGGGGGTAAAGTGCGGCCGGGGCGTGCTGCTGACCACTCAACCCCTTATAGTGCCGCGGTCATGGAAGAGTAGAGCTATACCTCTACCCACCCTCTGGGCCACACGGGGCCTGTAACGGACAAACCTTACTTTTACCTTTACCGAAATGAACTGAACTCAGTATATGATAATATTTTGCCAAAGCCCGACAGCCCCTAGTGGGCCAGGGCTTCCTCATTATCGAGGCTTCACTATCACACTCAGACGCCCCACACTTGGTAGGACTCCTCTGGACAAGTGATCAGCTCGTCGCAAAGACCTCTACCTGAAAAAATACGTCAGTCACAAGATTCAGACACCGTGTTTCCGTCGGGATTGGAACCCACAATCCCAGCAAGCGAGAGGTTGCAGACCCACGCCTCAGATGGCGCGGCCATTATATGCTAATACTAATGCTTAATCGTCATATGGCAGAGTCCTATTTAAGAAGCTGACAGTCGCTCAGCTAGTCAAGAAGCTCCATCTACTGGGCGTTTTTCCGAGCCAGTTGAACTAATTTCACGTCTTGACGCAGTTCTTATTGAGTTCAGTTTTAATATTAAAGGGTAAGTTTTGTGTGTAAATATTCGCGAGCATTTCTCACCTCTGCTGTTGGTTACGTGCGTCACCCGTCTCATTCTACTCGATTTGATTATTCCAAATTATATAAAGTATGTAACGTTGCGCGTTGTTTGTAGATTTATTCCTATAGAACGTGAATCACATCAAGAGGAGAAAGGGCGCAATTGCCGCAACATGTGTGTCAAATGTAGCTCAGTGTCCAGTGTTACTGTGATGTGGGTAATGAATCAAATGCTATAACATCGTGCACAGAACAAGAGAATTTCGAACTAGTTAAATTTGTTTGATGTTCTTTGTGTGCTAATCACGTTTCCTGTAATTGTCCCTTCAACACTTCGTTTAGCTTGAGCAGTCAAACTAGTCCTCGGCCTTTTCATTGTAGAAATCACAAGGAAAATATTAGGCGAAAACAAAGCTAGTCTTTAGAGGTGCTTTTCCAGTTCTTCCACACCTTTGTATTATCGTTCTACTGCGGTTAAACCTTGTTAAAGTTTGATATCGATGTGGCTTTTGGATATTTTGACAAATGTGCTAGATCGAGTGCCTTAACTGCAGTAAGAATTGGTCCCCTTTTCTTAATTTCAAACTTTCGCCGTGTTCTGAATGTTGTATTTTTACGTTTTGGTGATTCCCCGGCGTCTGAATTTTATATGGCGACGTTTCGGAACACTCTTTTCAAGCTTCATAGTAGGAAGAATAACCGGGACGAGTCCTCTTTTGTTTTCCAAACATCAGAAGAGTTAGTCCTGATGAAAACATAACAAACACGCATAGGGATTCGGAGAGCGCTGATTTCCGTATTAATTCTGAAGATTTAACGAATTCATGAGCATTCATTGAGTTTTTGCGTCCTTAGTTAGGCCAGGCTGAATCGTGTCACACTGGAAGATTCGTGTGTACTGGAGTTGACTTCCACTTCGTCATCAAAAATCAGACGGCATGCTGAGCCGTATCAACGTACACGTCACCAGAAGAAGTTCTGGTACGTAGCGCCACAGTTGGATCTCACCTGTTCACAACCTGCAATATGTGCACCTTACTGGTTGATATTACAATTCTGAGTGAAGAGTGTGACAAATAAAATGTTACATGAATCGTAACTATCACTTCCAAAAAGTGCGTTTTAAAAGAAATTATGCGAAGTATGCAATACCGCATTATAAAATTCACTTTATGTATACATGTATTTGAGAAGTAGGCTGTATTCAGCATATACCATTGTGCATCGAGAGGAGAAGCATAAAGGGTGCCAAAAGCATTTACACAATACCTGATGGGACTGTCAGCGTATTTCCACTCTTCGTATGCTGTTTACTGGAGTGTTCTCAGGCGCAGGAACAAGTTTATATTGGATGTACTGTAGCCCGTAGAAACTTTCCCCGCGCCTAAGCACAACTCCGAGAAACCGCATAAGGGAACTGGAGATGGGTTTTGACCCTCAGTGCCTTCTTAATGTTGACTGCAAGTGCAGGCGACTTGTGTTACACGTATTCACAGTACTGTACAAAAGGCTGTTCGGTTTTGGTGCTGGCATACACCTGATGGCAAAAAAGTATATCTTCTGACGTGTGACATCCCCTTGTGTTTCGCAGTAACTCAGTAAATTTGATACCCGTCTAAATACAACTAAATTCTATTTTGTTTAATAAAACGACGTGTTTCGGCCTAGGCTAGGCCATCCTCAGGTTTATAAACTAGTATAAAAACATACCGGGGCGCAGTGTTTTTTTTAAATGTCTGTAAACCCGAGTACGGCGTAGCCTGGGCCGAAAAATATCATTCTATTAAGCAAAATAGATTTTAATTGTATTTAGACTGTTATAAACTTTATGTGTCAGAGAGTGCTCAACTTCGACCGTGTCTTCCGTAAAAAAATTCCTTTAACTATGCTGGCTGTTGATATATTTTTAGCGAGAACAAGTGGATGATTTTTTCAGGTATGTGATTGTAAATAGTCCATAAGAGTAAAGGTAAAGTGATCCCGTTACAGACCTGGTGTGACCCAGAGGGTGGGTAGAGGTATAGCTCTACTCTTCCATGACCGCGTCACTAGAAGGGGGTGAGTGGTCAGCAGCACGCCCCGGCCGCATTTTACCCCCGGAAAAGACCCGGTACCCATTGTACAGGAGGCTGGATGGGCCCCAGGGCCGGTCTGGACGGGCGGAAAATCTCGTCCCCACCGGGATTCAATCCCGGACCGTCCAGCCCTTAGTCAGTCGCTATAGCGACTGAGTTACCCGGCCCACACTCCATGAGAGTGGTAGGAACTAATAATAATAATAATAAGTACAAGCCATCATTTCAACAAATGGTGTAATGCCAAAGACACTCCACAAGACGTTGTAGATTTGAACGAAGCATCCGAAGTGTACACACCTACTACCTGGGACACGAACTCATATTTTCCTCCGAGTTCTCAGTCCACAAGAGGAACTGTTGACAAAGTTTGTAATTACTTTTGTAACGCCTGGAATTGTAAGTCAGTGTGACCTTTGTTACAAACAAATAACAATAATTAATGACAACAATAACAATGCAAATCACAAACGTCTTTAAGAGTAGACCGTTCTTAGAATTGGAAGGTACTAATTCCTCCAGAAATTATGAGTAACGTCTAACAGAAAGACAAACAAGCGTATCAGCAGCAGCTGTTTTGCACTTGATAAAACATTGCCACAATGATTTTAGCCTACTATCCATAATAATTAATGACAAGTGAGCTATAAACATGCTGACGGATGTGAGGTAGACTGAAGCATCAGCTCCTTGACGTGCGCGTTTTGGAAAGAAAAATTCAGCTTTATTGGAATGTAACGTGACATAAGAACATCCGTTCTAACAGCACTCATCGGATTAGGCTAGTGACGGTACTCCCCTCCGGCAGACTTCTCCAGTTACGCTGTATTTCATGTATATGTAACGTGTGTTGTAATTACAAATTACCGTAGCCCTTATTTATCTTAATGACAAGCAAGCTTGATTTCTTTGCTTTAAAAGTGGAGCAAATGTGGGACTCGTAACCTATCGAGTGCATCACCGACTGTTTCGGGAGATAGGCGTACATATTTCGACTTTCGGTCGAAGTATCGGCTATCCTGCTAAAGCCGTTTTAGTCTATTTTCCTGAGTGGATCTTCCATAGCGCCAGGATTACATTATTAATTCTCTGTATTGTTTGGTTACTGCTGAGGGATTTGGTATTCATTAGATATTTCCAAATACACTCCACTACACATTTGAAAAATAACAAAATCGAGAATGCGATACAGAGATAAGCAGCAACTGGAATTTACAGTGGGCTCCTACAGTTTTTCTTCAAGAACACGACAGAATCACCAAGAGCATTGCACCGTGCATTTATGTTGTAGAAGCGGTGTCCTATGATTTGATTTTTTGTTTTTGTTTATTTATTTGTTTGGCCCATGTACTAAAATTCTGCTTTACATAATCTGCTACCGGATGTGAGCCGCCACAACTCTGAACCATGCGTTTGAGGGAATGGCATGACATTACTATAAAAGGCAGGCAGTGTACGCAGAACATACGAGGCGCGTTCACGCAACTATTGTTGCAATGGAAAAGCAACAAGTATTACTTATTATGAGAGTTCATTTCTAGCCTTAGGTATCCAGCATGCAATGCGCATGCGCCATATTGCAATATGTGGCCTGTCCGGCTCTAAAGGCAAGATTTTCGAGAGAAAAAAAAATTATTTAACATAAAATGTGTGTTTCGATTTTCTGTACAACTTTTGTCTGAAACATTTCTCATTTTAAAAAGAAATGAGCGAGATATGATAAAAAATGTGTATGGGCCTTCACGTAAAGTACGCATTATTCTTGTCAAATTTTAATGACACTTGAATTTTCTCTAAAGATTTTCGAAGAATGCTTTATATCAATCGCATGACAATCCGTCCAGTGGGAGCCGAGTTGTTTCATGCAGACATACGGGCAGACAGGACGCAGCTAGTAGTTGGTTTTATCATTTTTTCGGACGCGTCTAAAAGTGGCTAAATGACGTGGGGGCTGGATAGCCTAGTCGATACGGAGACCAGACTACGGGTTGGACGGTCCGGGGGCTCCAATCCGGGCTGGAGCAAGAGACTTTTCTTTCATCCAATACGTCCAGACCGGCTGCGGGGCCCATTCAGTCTCCTATTCTTTGCCGGGAGAAAAGTGGCCGGGTCGTTGTTGACCACACACCTCCACCAAGCGCCGAGGTTAGGAAAGAGTGGAGCAATACCTCTACTCCTCCTACATTCTTTCATGGCGTTGACACGGACAACTTTACTTTTTACCTTCACTTTAATGGGGAAATGGCCCACAAAATTATATTGTTTTTGTCGCAATCGCCTAATTTTAATTCAGTACGGAGGAAATGTTTCATCTGTTCGAAAAATTCGAACGAAATGGGCAACTTCGCTGTGTAAAACCCGTATCTTAGACGTCTCTCAGAACCGCGTGTCAGTGCGTGTCAAGTGTTAGGCTCCTTTTCCACGGGCATTTTCGTGGCCCCATTGTCATCTGATATCGAAAAAAGAGGTAATGTGAAGTACTTCTTGTACATAAAGTACGTGCTTTACTTCTTGAATAAATACGACATGTATCTCTAAATCGTATATCCTTCAGATTCTCAGCATACAATTGTTGAGGTCTTGGCATAATTTATTACCACACCACCCTTCACAGATTTGTTACTGTAGATATTGCACGACTGTGTACTTTTCTGCTTTATTAGATAATTCAGTGTTTGTTTTTAGAATGAGACTGTATCAGTGGCCGGAGAAAGTCAGTGCAAGTCGACTGGATTCACTGACATCATGTTAGTATTTTCTTTATCGGGAAAGCTGTCACTCTAAATATTTCCTTATTCCTGACTCTTTACATCTAGCAGAAATGTAAGAACACCGTGGACTAATTGAATATTCTGAATAATTAAGTCCTTTCTTGATTCTTTTCGGAGTAGTATGATCGTAATATTACTGTAATCTTAGATAAACAGGCGATGACATCATGAACTGGATTAAAGTGTTTCAGCATTGTGTTGAAATATTGAATTTTTATAATGATGAATATCTGATTCCGTAACAGGGAACACTAAAAGACGAAGTTAGGAAATAAGGTAAAGTTTGCACCTTTAAAGGATTCCGACGATGGTACGTACCTGGTCATAGACATGCCTGGAATTCTGGGCATTGTCTGTTATCTTAGTTTAAAAACCCGTAACATTTCGGAGGCTAAATATTCCTCTGTCTTCCGGTGGAAAGAGTAAAGGTGAGAACCTATTCTAATGACCCAGAGACTGGGAGATTGTCACTGTCCCTCAGTGGAGGTCTAAATCCTAGCAATGTGACTATGCATTTCTCACAACCTGTCGAAGTACCTTCTCTCCTTTCTACGTTCCTCCTGAAGACGAATGCAGATCTGTCTTCCGATACGTCATGAATTTTTAAACTAAGATAGTAACAGTGCATAAAATTTCAGCCGAGACTTAAGGCAGGGTTACACGTGAGAGTAAACATTGCGCGAGTCCCTCTCTGTTTCTCTGGAGAGGCACTCTCTTACGTGTAACCACCCTCGAGAGCCGACTCACTCACTCACCGTTATACATATTATAGCATAGAATATTTTATGAGTCTGCGGTGCCCTGAATACATTTAATGGCATATTTATTGCAGAGCAGCCTTATTATTGACGTACAAAAATAAGTCGTAATGGACTTTCTTTTTTACAGTCATTGAATTTCTGTGGATCTGGTGTATGCGGAAGGGCAAATGATAATGCGACGCCGCTGCACTCCACCTAGCCTCTGATGTTTGTCTGCACAAATTAGAGTCATAAACGAAAAAAATTACTTCGACACCCGCTATTCTAGTACATTTTATTATTTTTAAAGCTCTTGACTTCACGTGCTATTTGTTATTATTGGAGACGAATGGCAGTGCAAATGTTGGGGTGAAAACCTAAATTACTGGGCAACTGGCCTGCTGCATATTATGTTTATTGAAGCCTATTGGAGATGAAAGAATTTACGTATGAATGTTATGTAATATAAGCAGCTACTGGATGACGTTAGGGAAAAGAGAAGCTACTGGAACTTGAAGGAGTAAGCACGAGATTGTATTCTATGGAGAACTCGCTATGGAAGAAGCTACTGACCTGTCACAAAACCGACTACATAATGAATGAATGAATGAATGAATACCGCAAGACATGGGTGTCTAAAACCCGCGTCCATATTTATAAATTATATGATTAATAATTGCAGAGTAATATAGGAAGTTAAGTACACAATTTGTTATGATTTTTTTCACGTTTGGCCCGCGAACCAACCCACATTAATGGCCGTAGCTTTTGTAAAAAAAAAAAGCTGGACACCCCTGCCTTAGGCCTCCTTAGAACATTTGTACCTAAGAATGTATAGAAACAGTAAACCAAGAAAATTAAGTAGTGAGGAGATTCACAGAGTTTTCACCTACCATGTTTAGGTTAATTACAACAGGAGAGATGAAGAGGCACTCATGAGGAGCACTTGGTTGAAACAAAGCTTACCGAATTTCAGAAGGAGCACATCTAGGGAAGGAACCACTTCTGAGACTTGCATGTGGGTCTGAGGTTAATATTGCAGTTAATCTTGTGAAAGAATCGTGGCTATGCGCGTACAAACTCAATTCAACTGTCCCAAAACTTGTTATTTTTTGTGACGATGGTAATGTTAACTTTAAATGTTTACAGCAAGGAATTGCTCGATCATTTGAATTGCTGTTTGCTGTCCGAAGAAGGCCTTGCATTCTGGAATATCTAAGTTCGTTATTTATGTAATCAGGACTGTCACAAAATTAAGTAAACCTTACTTTAATGTCTTACGTCTCTGTTACTTTAAATCTTTGACAGAATATATTGTTCGTTACCCAGCATCTGATGCTGTTTTAAAGGACGTCTCCTACAATTTACTCTAATTCCGATTTAATACTTGTATTTTAGGTAACAGTAAAATGGTCGGGTGTAGTACATGTCTGAATTAATTGATCTATTTAAAGAGTCTGTAAGAGCGCTGCATTGTATGAAATTACATTTGAAGTCATTAAACGTCCTGGGTTGAATCCTTTTAGTAAAGACTTTCTTGAGAAGCTGAGAGTTGCTCAGCTAATCAAAAGTTACCCTATTTTACAGAGCCCGAAATTTCATTATCATGATTACACGATCCGCCTCTGGTCTATGACCTGAGCTACATGAACCTAGCCCGCACATTTGCATTATATTTATTTAATATCCATTTTAATACTATACTGTTATCTGCGCTTAGTTCTTTCAGTCTGAACGTTTTGGAAAAGTGAGAAATCTACCAATTATGCCACCCCGGTTTTACTGCCGTTGTTTAGTACCGATGAATGTTATCGTGATGTCTGTGAGCACGTGCGTGTGTGCTCGCCTGTACCACTGGACGAGTGTATGGACTGTAATATCGTTAGACCCTCTTTGCTGGTATTCTCTAAACTTGGCGTGCAATTTACATCAGTATATCCTAGGCGACTTACTAGTTTTCTGTCTCAAGTTTGTAGCGCCCGTTCACCTTTATGTGCAGAAGTCTTCCTTACTGTTCGGCGGGCAGGGGACAAACATGTGTTCCTGTTACGCTTACAGTACGTGGCTAGTACACGACACGTGGCTAGAAAGGATGTGGGAGAAAACGATTGTGATTTAATTGAAGTACGCTCTTTGTATTTGATGTAAGAGACCGAAGAAAATTGCGGAAACTCAGACTGAGGATATCGGGCCAACTGGCCGAGAATCGAACCCCGGATCTGTGTAACGAGAAGCAGCAGTGTTAATTGTAAAGGGCTGCGATACATAAAATATGTGTTGGAGACCCTCAGTGTTTTCCGACTTTTGGTATCTGCGAGTATTTTGTTCACACATGCATTATTTATTAGTACTGCGTATAATTTGGTATCGCTGTTTGGGAGCTATATGTACGTGGTCTGTCAAATAATTGGATTTATTCTTTGAAAGAGAAAAATATGCTGCGACATTACCATCCTTCAGCGTCGTTATCTTCAAAGTATTTGCCTATCTAATAAGAAGACTACTTCAGTTTCTATGATTTTCCTGGTAAAGTTAAAGGTAAAGCGATCCCTTTACAGGCCTGGACAGGCCCTGAGTGTTCCAGGAGGGTGAGATTCCCAGATTTCATAACCATCTGCACACGAAGGTGGTGAGATTGTCAGCCGTACACACAGGCCGCTTTACCCCTAGGAAATATCCCTGGCACTCATTTCTGTTAGAGGCTGATTCGGCCGGAGGGATTATGTCAATGAAACATTGTCGGGAGGAGTTGCTTTTTTTCCAGGTGGTGCCAATTTTGTTTTTGAATGTACCGTTGGAGATGATGGCATTTTGTTTATAGCTCATGTTGCGCCGTGTTTATTTCTGCTTACCACTGTTTTGGGATAAGCAGTGCGACTTCGCACGATAAAGATTATAACCAAGTTCATATTTTATCCCGATTTATTTCTGCTACAAGTTCTGGCGACAAGGGCAGGGAACAATATTTAATTTGTAATAACGCAATGTTTAGTAGGTCTGGTAGTGTCTTTCATTCAGTCACCCTGCAGTTGCGAAACATATTTTGCTTTGTAAAATAATCACCGGAAATTTCGTATACGTAATTGCAAAGCAGCTGCAGATTAGGAAATGCTCATGGACGTTAGTTACTCATATCAGCTGTCCACTCATAAAGTAGCCTAACATGACAGAATTTCAATGCACAAACCTGTTTGTCTGATATATCGAACCAGCGTTCTATGTTCTACTGATAGTAGAGGCCTCGCGGGCGGCGACCTTAATTTCTGTTCCAGTAACCAAGGCGTTACTTTAAATTTTTCCATTGTGCTTTACACCAATTATTGTAGCTTATATAGATGGATTTATTTTAATGCCATTGGTGGGTTCCAAGTAAAGTCCGCCTTTGTTAACTCCAATATAGGCCTGTGTAAGTGTCGGTATGCCATTTTTATGTACATTTCTTATATTCTATGGGATTGTTCTTTTTTAGTAAGCTGTTTGTTTGAATGTGTCAGTTTTCCACTGTTTTCGTTATCGTGGTTACTTGTCTCTCTCATGAAGTGGGAATCGTATCTAAAAATTTCTAGCTCCGATGACGTCACAGTGTAAACGATATCATCACGATGGGCTTATCCCCAGTGAGACACAGTTCAATAGAGTTAATTAATTCGCCAGAGAAATTCTTCGTAATTCTGAAAGCCGCAAATGTTACGTTCTCAAACATCAGAGCGGAGAGACCATTCATTAGTCCCACATTCGATCGGTAAATGTGTGTTTGAGTAACGACACACTCGCACGTCTACTTTCAAGGGTCGCAATCTTGACTGCATCTTAATACTATTCACATGCCAGTTTTATCGGTGTTGTAAAGTTATATTCTGTTGTTTCGACTTTTCGTAGTCAGTTACGTCAACCAGCACTTCTCAAAACATTAATTTTATTCCCTTCTACTGCAGTGAAATCTGAGACTTGCATTCAGGGTTGTCCGCTTATACAGGTATTATATGAATGCTGGCAGTTTATCATTGTGACTTCGTTAGGTTGATGCTAGCTTCAATACTGAATAGCTAATACTTTACTGTTACGTATCAGATGTAGGCTGCTGTTAAACCAGTAATAGCCTTACTGATAATAGCAAGTAATGGAGAACTTGGGCTGTTTTATTTGCGTGTGCTATTGGCACGTCCTACGGCTTCAAATGAAAGAAGCGGCCTTCGGGTCTGGAGGGTAGTTGCTTGCATGTTTATTGAAGCGTCTCAGCAGAAAAGTGGCTTTGAGAGGGTAAATGTTTCTCACGGTAAATATACTGCAGTATATCACATATCACATGCTATTGTTGTAGAGGGCCAGGGATTGAGTTGGGAAGTCGTAGGAGGAAGGAGAAGTTTGTGATTGTAGCTAGGATTTCTATGATATTCTTGTGTGGTATACTGGTTGGAACCAGTTACAGCCGGTATACCACACCGTCTACACACCACGATTCACCAAACGATTTTAAATCCCAAGATTTTAATCATTACCCATTTTTAACTTATATTATATTGCTAATATAATTGTAACTGAAACTATAATAATTTTTAATTGTTATGGAGTGACGGCGACACAGCTAACCACATTTGTATCTTTGTGTTCTTTTAAGAATGTCACCCTGAAGATGGCCGCAATAGCGGCCGAAACATGTTGTTGAGAATTTAGTGAATAAAATATACCATAAACATTGAAGTGCATTTTGTTGGTTATTGATATATTATAGACTGCATTTCTGTAGAAGTATGCTACTTCTGTAACTCGGCCGAACTCAGTGGTTGTTCTACCCGGTCGATGTTCTGCTAAGCAAGTACTGTTCCATTTATATAGATTCTCTAATCCGGACCTTCCGTTCTTCAGTGTCGTTTGGAGTGAATACACTAAAGTCATTCTTCACGAACTCTCGTAAATAGAAGTTAGGTGACCAGGGCGGCCATGGAATTTTGCCAACTTGGGCGATTTATTTTCCATGGCAATGCTCATCTGCATCGACGTGCCGCCAAGCGGAAAACATGAAGACAAGAAATAGCTTGAAAAAAAGCGATGTATTGGATGCGTTAGCGAAGCGGTATATTATTAATTTTACTAAAGCCGTAGATAATTTTTGGAGTTAGCTGAATTAATTTATACTCAATCCGTACATTTAATGTATTTATTTTATGAGTCAACGTAATATAATTGGTCGTTAAAATAAAGGATAACAGTACTTAATAATTTAAGGTTAAACTCAGTGAGTGTGAACAACCGAAATTAATATTTCTTTCACTGCTTATTACGCAATTCACATTTGTAGAAGAAAAACAAATAAATAAATAGAATGTATTTCAGAACGTTTAATAAATTTTCAGATGTGGAATTTATTTGTCATCAGTAGCCTTTGAATTATGAAGACCCTGCGTGAGAATATACAGCTGTCTAAATCTAGTTTCCGACTTCCGTTGGTAAAAAGCAGCCTTTCAGCCCGGTTCTACGTCAGAAATTGTCATCCAGTGTGACGGAAGCAGCTGTCGGCCCACGAGATCACTTAATTCAATCCATTTATTGGACATTATTTAACTGCCTTGTACATCTGCTTATCTGGCATAACCTCAAAATGACTGAAGTTTAAGGCACATGACAGTGGTCGTACAAGTATATTAGTTTTCTACAACTAATCACCTGTCGATTTGGACATTAGTACCGTTCTATATGAAAGTTAATTTTCGGAAAATTCAGTATACCAGATTTAAACTCGTCGTACAGGGCTTGACAATTTGCTGCTGGAAATGGATAGCAACTTAGACCTCTTGAAAAATGAGCCAGAAGACAGCATGTTGACAAAGTTTAGTGGCTAAACGTTAAAATTTTCTAGACCTAATGAGCGTTTTTGGAATTCAGTGTAATAGGGATTTAATTAGAATATATATTCTTCCCGTCGAAAGGAATGAGCAATTCATGGGGAAAGAATTATTCCTATTGGATAAGTATAAGAGGAGGACGAGAAACTTAATTTGTAATTGAATCAGTGTGTGTCGTTTGTGAGTGCAAGTACCACTTTCCCAAATGCACAAACGACTCGAAATGATTCCTGTGGCTTCAGTGAATATACGTGGGTCATTTCAAAAGTTCTGCACACTGTACTTTTTCTTTTTAAAATTGGATTTATTTTACAAAATACATTTACAGGCCTTCAATGTAATCTCCACTGTGCTTTGTCACAGCGGTCCAACGTTTGGGCAAGTCTTGTATTGCTGTCAGGACGCCTTCGTTGTTGATGCGTCTGATTACTCGGGTCACCTCATTACACAACTCCTCAATGCTTCTGAAGCGTTTCCAACGGAGTGGTTTCTTCAGTTTTGGGAACAAGTCAAAGTCTGGTTGACTCATGTCTGGACATTACGGCGGGTGGGGAAGCACTTGCCATCCATACGTTTCCAAAATTTCCGATACTGCACCTGAGGCATGAGGCAGCGCGTTAATGTATGATCGCTGGTCACTGCGCGAGATCTGACTCCAGTCAGTTTCTTCTTCCATTTCAAGGCTCCGTTTTGC
>Ga0136643_10010436_pt1 | contig 13726 bp, 12 predicted proteins | sample TergutLab28metaG_FD_96883 | JGI IMG/M metagenome (GOLD analysis project Ga0136643, IMG submission 96883) | Labiotermes labralis P1 segment gut microbial communities from Petit-Saut dam, French Guiana - Lab288 P1 (version 3) (version 3) | ecosystem: Host-associated > Arthropoda: Insects >...
GGTCTTATTCCGTCTGTTTTCCGCATTTTTCAGTTAAATACTGCTAGTATTCGCCCTCAAAATCCAAAAAACAGGCGAAAAAATACCTCGCAATTACTTCGGGCGGATTTAATCAGCGCTTACTTAGCACAGAAGCTTTAAAAAAGAAAATGGAACAAAAAAACAGAAAGAGGAGAAAAAATGAAGAAAATGAAAAAGGTAGTAGCACTAGTATTGGCAATGGCAATGATGTTCGCGATTGTGGCGTGCGGGGCAGACACTCCTGCGACTCAACCAACACCGGACACATCCACTGTAGCCGGAACCAACGATGGAAATGGTGGAGAGAATGTTCAAGTCGATATGATTGATGCGGGTACACACATTCCTGACTGGTCGGACACAATTGGTTTTGTCACAGATGATGTTGATCACTGGGCACGCGAGGAATACCATATAGTATACTTCAACTTCAACCCGACAGGTATCACAGGGTCGATAACCCTTGCTCTCGAGCAGCTTGCCCCAATATGGAATTTCAGACTTACTCAGCTTACGGCAAACAATGACTCAGATGCATTTATAAACAATTTACAGACAATTCTGATAGGTGAACCGGATGGAATTATAGTTGATATAACGGAAGAACTTGCGGTTCGTACAGCCGACATTTTAGATCAGTTTGGAGTGCCTGCGGTCACTTTGTTCAACAAGGCAATGGATTTTGATGGAAACATAGTTATTCCGAGCATTATCATGGATCAATACCTGAATGGACAAACCCAGATGGATCATCTGGCAAGTGTATACCGCGATTTCTGGGGAGATATTGACCCCTCGGAAATAGCTCTGCTTGTTGTCGATTTTTCTTCAAACATCAACATCCACGACCGTGCGCGTGGCGCAATGGACAGGTTTGAAGAGCTCTTCCCGGGCAACCAGATTTTCTATGGTGATACTGCTGCTGATTCACTGTCATCTGAAGCCGGTTTTGCTGTGGCAAATGCTATACTCTCTGCAAATCCGGATGTTAATTACTGGTTTGCGGTAGCAACGGTTGAAGATGTCGCGCTTGGTTCAGCTCGTGCTATTGAGGCTCTCGGTTTGGACGACAGAGTCCTCCAAACATCATCAGGTGCGGCTATTCTTGCCTCACAGTGGGACGAAGGATATGAAGGAGCTTGGATTGCAAACTACTCCATACCTCCATTCCTCTATGCAGGTGTTGCTTTATTCGGACTCATCGCAATGATGGATGGCAGAGCAGATATGCAGACATTATGGCCGCATATGCAGTTGCCTAATGACAGAGCTGCACGTTTTGTTTTGGGTGCCGGTATGATGACTCGCGAGAATTATATTGACTACATCGGAGACTTTATGCGTGACTTTGGTGTGGAGCCGTAAATTGTAAAAAGCGATATTTGGTACACCAGCAAAGTATGGCTGGTGTACCAAATAATATATATTTCAAAGCAGGAGGGAATAAAATATAATGCATCACCATCAAAATTTTAAGCGTCATTTAAAATCGAAAGAAGTTCTCCTGTTGTCGATAACGGTTATTATAGCGATTGCATTCTACATAAATAATAGGAATTTTCTCAGTATTGGTAGTTTGCAAGGTATAATGCAGACAATGAGTGTTACAGGAATTATGACTGTAGGTATGGCTCTTTTGTTTATCGGAGGCGGTATTGACTTATCGATGACTTTCGTGAGCTTGTTCAGCGGAGTAGTGTGTGCGAATTTGATTCTTGCTGGTATTCCGTGGCCGATTGCAGTAGTTATGACATTGATAATTGGGGGCTGTCTCGGTGCAATAAATGCATTTTTCATAACAAAAGTCAATGTTATGGCTTTTATTATGACGATTGCCTTATCTCAGGTTCTTCAGGGGTTTAACCTGATTATAACTAATGCGCTGGACATCGCGATCAATGTCGATGGATTTTCTTGGGGCAGCAGAATGGTATGGATTTTTCCTGTTCCGTTTGTGATTTTAATTTTTCTGATATTCACATATGGTTTCATGTTGACAAAAACACAATTCGGACGAAGCATATATCTTGTTGGCGGAAACGAATATGCTGCACGGCTGGCTGGCATCAACCCTAAAAAAATCCGTGCTATACTGTATATTAATGCTGGGTTCTTATCATCGCTTGCCGGAATTGTATTTACATCGCGTATGCGATCTGCGGCACCGGCAGCGGCAGCGGATTGGCAGATGAATGCCGTTACTGCTGCGATACTCGGAGGTGTTGCCTTCGGTGGTGGTTCGGGAAGCATGTTGGGATGTCTAATAGGGATAGCAATGCTAAATTTCTTTACGGCAGGGTTAAATTCAATTGCACTGGCAGCACACTGGACGACAATGGCGTCAGGGTCGCTGTTGCTTATCGCTCTGACATTTGACTTTTTGAATGAAAGATCGCGCAAAAAAGCATTGAGGATTAAAGTCCCGGCTGTTAAAGCTGTGCCGCAGAAAGGAGTGTAATGCAATGGGTGATGTATTAGGATTCACAAGCATTCACAAAACCTATCCCGGAGTGCGTGCATTACAAGATATCACGTTTAGTACCAAGCGTGGGCGTGTGCTTGCGCTGCTCGGAGAGAATGGTGCAGGTAAGAGCACCCTTTTGAAGATACTAAACGGAGATGTAAAACCGGATTCCGGAGAAATCACAATAGACGGAGAGAAAATGGAGCTTAACTCTCCGCATGATGCGATTATGGCAGGTATCAGTGTTATTTCGCAGGAGCGGCAGCTCGTTCCATCGTTGTCAGTTATGGAAAATGTATTCCCCGGGGCATTGCCGAAAACCAAATTAGGTACAGTTGATAAGCGCAGACTTCGCAAAGAAACTATGGAGATTATAAATAAGTTTGGCTTGCCGATAGACCCTGAGGAACCGGTCGGTAGGTTGTCGGTAGCTTATCAGCAGATGGTAGAGATCATGAAGGCATATCGGCGTGACTCGCAAATAATCGCGTTTGACGAGCCTACCGCCCCTTTGACGGAATCGGAGATCAATATATTGTTCGGGTTGATCCGGCAACTGAAAGAAAGCGGGAAGATAATAATATACGTATCGCACCGCATGGCAGAAATATTCCAAATTACTGATGATATTGTTGTGCTTAAAGATGGCTTGCTTGTAAAAACCCTTACTACAGCGGAGACAGATGAGCATGAGCTGATAAGGGCGATGATCGGGCGTGAGCTGGGAGATACTTATGCAAATCTGGATCGAAATATGCAAATAGGTGATGTTATATTGGAGGTAAAGGATTTAAACACTGATCTTCTTTCAAACATCAGCTTCAATTTGCGACAAGGTGAAATTCTGGGGTTTGCAGGCTTAATCGGCGCTGGGCGTACGGAAGTTGCTCGTGCAGTATTCGGTGCGGATAACGTAGCATCGGGAGAGATATTTTTCGATGGGAAAAAAGTAAAGTTTAAAGAGCCTAAGGATGCTATAAATGCGGGTATTGCGCTGTGCCCTGAGGATCGTAAAGAACAAGGGCTTTTGCTGTTCAGAACGATAAGAGAGAACGTCACAATGCCTGTCCTGTCCAAAATAAAAAAAGGACCTTTTCTTGACAAGCAAGTTGAAAAAGAAGTCACCGCAGAGGCAGTTAAGCAATACACCATTCGTACACCTAGTATTAACAAAATTACTCGTGAGTTGTCCGGAGGAAATCAACAAAAGGTTATTTTGGGAAGATGGACTAACTCGAAAAATTCGACAAAACTTCTTATTTTAGATGAGCCGACCAAGGGTATAGATGTTGGAACGAAGGCAGAGATATATCAGATGGTCTGTGACCTTGCAAAGACAGGTCTCGCTATTATATTTATATCCTCCGAACTCACAGAAGTTATAAACGTTGCAGACAGGATAATTGTTATGCAAAATGGTCATATAACCGGAGAAGTTCCTCGCGAAGAAGCTACTGAGGAGAGTGTTCTCTCGCTCGCAATGTTGGCGAAAGTGTAAGGAGGCATATAGATACATGTCAAACCAACCATTAAATCCTAGTGAAGACAAAAAACGAAATTACTCGATTCTGTCGCTGATACTACGCAAACGGACAATAATGATGGCAATACTGTTTGTTGTGATCCTTACTACGTTTGCAATTATCACCGAAGGCAGAAAACTTGATCCGAGAAATCTTATGAATATTCTCAACATGATGGCTGTCAGTGCGTTTCTGACCCAAGGGGTAGCTTTGCTCATGATCTCCGGGAAGCTTGATCTTTCCACAGGGGCAAATGGGACGCTTTGCGGCATGTTTCTTGCATTTATACTGCGTGAAGGAGTGCCGCTGATACCTGCTTTGATGTTGGCGTTGTTGGTGGGTGCGGTTTTTGGATTGGTAAATGCAGCCTTAGTAAATGAACTCAATATGGCTCCGTTTATCGCAACATTAGCCACAAGCTTGATCGGTACCGGGTTTGTTATTCTGATTGCCCAAAACAGGATAATACCAATCAGAGAGACAGTGCTTCATGCATATGGGAGTCATATGCTTTTCGGGTTTGGAAATTTTCCAGGAATACCGGTTTCGGCATTGTTGGCATTTATATTAATGGCGCTCATAGGGGTGTTGCTGCATAAAACTAAATTTGGGCGACAGATATATCTCGTCGGAGGAAATCCGCAAGCAGCAATGCTTTGTGGCATAAACCCAAAGAAAATGTCCTACATACTGTTTATAATTTGTGGTCTTTTCTCGTCAGCGGCGGGCATAACTCTTGTTTCGAGGCTTCAGTCGGCAAACATGCAAGGCTTGGTTGCACAACGCTTTCAAGGCATTACGGCGGCTGTTCTTGGCGGGATTATATTGGGCGGAGGAACAGGAGGTATGCTGGGGGCATTTGTAGGGCTTCTTGTGTTGAACACTTTTACAAATGGGATGACGGTTCAGGGTGCAGGTCCGGGATGGCAACATGTAGCCTCGGGCTCTCTTCTGGTGTTTGCGCTTACGCTTGAGTTCTTCCAGAAAAGGCAAAGTGAAAAAGTCGTTGCATAGCCTAAGCAAACACTGATTAAATCCGCCCGAAGTAATCAGCGTTTACCTAATGGCTTGAGAACGTGTTTATAAATGTTAGAAAGGTTAAAGATAATATGGCAATTACAAAAGAACAAATTAAAGAGTTTACAAATTCAATGGGGATTCCATTATTTGGGGTATCTGGAGTGGAGCGCTTTGCCACATCTCCTGAAGGAAAGAACCCGATAGACGTCCTTCCGGGATGCAAATCAGTAATCGTTATCGGCGCACATTTGCTAAATGGTGTCATACAAGCCAATTTTCGTGCGTATGAAAATGGACGTGCGGACTTAAAAGGTTTATATGGAACTTACGGATACACGTTGACGCCGAATTTTGAACTTACCTACGCCTGCTATGCAATAGCCAGATATATTGAAACAAATGCAAGCGAGATCGCAACGCCATGCTCCACAGGGCCGATGACGAACGGTCTGCAAATAAGCATTCGTCATGCCGCTGTAGCTGCCGGGTTAGGTGAGTTTGGGTATATGAGCATAGTTATTACGCCGGAATATGGTCCGAGAGTGCGGTTTGGTGTGATTTTGACTACTTTGGAGCTTGAACAGGATCCGATGTACAGCGGACCTCCGCTTTGCGTACCGGAAAAATGTGGCATTTGCGCAAGAGTTTGTCCGACCGGAGCAATCCGAACTTATGGGACTCACGAGTTGGATCAGGTTGAGATGGGTGGAAAGGAAATTGAATATACCCATGTTAATTTCCCGAAATGCCGGAAAGCGCTTCAGGCTATGACGAAGGGTCTTGGTGGGAAAGAGGATTATCTTCCGATATTGGAGCCGACAATGGAGGATCTTATGGAGGGCGAGAGCCGGATGCCCATAGAAGTTCGTGGGCTTCAGCATATAGATTCTTGGCACTGCGGTAAATGCCAGACCTACTGCCCGACAGGGAACTGGAATGAAAACTTCATTAAGACTGGTCTTAGCAAAGGTCCGCAAACTGCTTTCGTGGATGAGAAAATGTAAAAAAACCTTGCCAGACGAAAAGAGCTACCGCAACAATAGCCCAGTTATTTCCGAATCGACGCACTAGTCAGAGGGGTCATTCTTTTTTGTTTCATTTTCAATGAATGTGCTCAGGTTCTGCAACAATTTTCTTGATATATCAAGAGTTTCCATTGCCATTTCATCCAGATTGCGAAAGTCACGCCTGTTTTTGTATAAGCTGCATAAAGCTGCAAGGCGCATTTTTTCTGATGGATCCATCTCAAAAAGTTCAGATTTTGCTTCGGTGTGAGGGAGTTTTCTTAATGGCGGTGGAGTCAGGTCAGGCATATTTGCTGCTGCTGATTTGATAACACTGTGTGCATTGTCCATTGCCTTTTCACAACGTCGAAGGTATGGGTCTGGTGATGGTGGATATTTCTTTTGCATTAGTTTGTATCTCCTTATTTGTAAATTCAACTACGTTTTTATGCAGCCTTTGGTATTAAAACTGCATCAAGCCCCGCGCCAATACCGTCCATGATACGTACAGGCGAACCAAGATCATCAAGCAAGTAGATATAGCTTCCGTCAGATTGCCGCGTTTGTCATAGCTGTATTTTTTTACTATTACTTCTCACGGTGTTGTTGAGCCTGACTCCATTTTAATCCCGGTACTCAGTTCCGCTTAAAAAAATTCACCTTTTTTCCAAGGGGGTAGTGTGCACATTTTAGGGCGATATCATGGTTTAGGATGTTTTCACGCTAGCCTCCTGATAGCCATGAATATAATTTTGCCTGTTGCACGACATATGCATGTGTTTCTCGCTTAGACGGAGTTATTATATTGCATTCTCAATGCATTGTTGTTACAAATTTGTTAACATTTGAGGATGGTGGGGCTGTAGTGCAGTTAACGCTTAACAATCCTAGTTCGACCGACCACATTTGGATACATTGGGGTCTTGGATGGGAAATGGTTTTGTCAACATTACTTCCCAACGCAAAACCGCTCGAAAATCCGTGAAACCACATCCTCGCGCATGGTTTTACCAGTAACTTCGCCAATCGAAATAAGCGCAGCTTCAATATCAGTAACAATAGCATCAGGCGTTACAAAATCTGCAATTGCGTTGATTGCCAAGTCTACGCTTTCCTTTGCTTTTGCAATTGCCTCAGCCTGACGCGCATTTGTAAGTATTTCGCCGGACGGCGGTGTTCCTAATATGGGGAACATTTTTTTTATCCCGGCGTCTAAAGCATCAAGCCCTTCGCCTGTCAACGCAGAAATCTGGATATATTCGCAACCAAACTTCGTTAGTTCACCATCATTAAGTGCGGTCGGAAGGTCTGATTTATTTATAAGAACAAGCCTCGGGACATCGGGTGGGATTAAGCGCAAAGCGTCGTAATCTTCGTTACGCATTGGCTCAGAGCCATCAAGCACAATTAACACAAGCGCGGCACTTTGTATCGCAGCGAGAGTTCTTTGTACGCCTATTTTTTCAACCGCATCTTCGGTTGCTCTTAACCCCGCGGTGTCAATCAAGCGCAATGCGACTCCCCCGACTATTACCTTTTCTTCGATCGTATCTCGTGTTGTTCCGGGAAGATCGGTTACGATGGCACGGTCATAGCCCAAAAGCGCATTGAGAAGCGATGATTTGCCGGTATTTGGTCTCCCGATTATTGCCGTAGGGATGCCATGGCGCAATATTTTGCCGCGTTCATGAGTCAGTAACAAACGAGCGAGCTCCGCCTGTGTGCCTTCAAGCGAAGTTACATAACCCTCCATTTTAAATTCATCAATATCCTCGTCAGGATAGTCGATTACAGCATGAAAATGAGCCATAACGTCAACAAGGGTGTTATAAACGGATTCCATTTTGATGCCGACCGCTCCGCGTAACTGACCTGCGGCATTAAGCGCCGCCATTGAAGTCTCGGATTCGATCAAATCGATGACAGCCTCAGCTTGGGTAAGATCCATTCGCCCATTGAGAAAAGCGCGTTTGGTAAATTCGCCGGGCAGCGCTTGCCGAACACCAAGCGAGAACAAAGTTTGCAATACTTCGGAAAGCACAACAGGTGAACCATGACAATGGAATTCGGCAGTATTCTCTCCAGTATAACTATCCGGTCCGCGAGTGATCATACATAAACAAAGGTCGATAAGCTCGCCACTTAGTCCGACAAGCTCGCCATAATACATTTGCCTGTCTCGTGCCTCGGCAAGCTTTACCCCGCCTGAGGCACGGAAAACTCTGTCGGCAGCGGTGATAGCATCATCCCCGCTCATGCGAATGATTCCGATAGCAGAAATAGCTCCACCGGTAGCAATTGCAGCAATAGTATCAGACAAAAAGAACACCCCCATAAAAAGATGCAATAATTACACAATTGTGGTATATGGTATAATGTATTATAATGAAAAACGGACATTATCACAAGTAGGAGAATCAATGAAAAAAGGAGAATAGCTCATGTACGAATATTCGCGAACGGTGCACTATTATGAAACCGATAAAATGGGAGTCGTTCACCATTCAAACTATGTTCGCTGGCTTGAAGAAGCCAGAACCGCCTTTTTTAGTGACATGAACCTTGCTTATGCTGTGACCGAAAGTCTTGGTGTAATGAGTCCGATTACGGATATAAATTTGAGATATAGATACCCGGTAAAATACGGTGACAACTTTACAGTCCGGTTAAAAATGACAAGGTACACAGGAGTTCGGTTCCGTGTGAAATACATAGTGGTTAATCAGGACGGAGTTATAGTACTCGATGGAGAAAGTGGGCATGCATTCGTTGATGAAAACCTTAGACCAGTCGCGCTCTCCCGTGCCATCCCCGAACGTCATGAAGCAATGAAGAAACTTGTAGAACTTGAGGGAAAACAATGATAAAAATATTCATCGTCGAAGACGAAAAAGCGATATCGGACTTACTGCGCATGAGCCTGACTAAAGCCGGATACGAATGTAAGTGTGCATTCGACGGATTGGAAGCAGCAGATATTCTCGAGACCGAGCGATTCGACCTTATTTTACTAGATGTCATGCTTCCCGGAGCGGATGGGTTCGAACTCATGGAATATATCAAGCACCTAGATATGCCGGTTATTTTTATTACAGCAAAAAGCATGGTGGAAGATAGGGTTCGCGGTTTGCGCATGGGCGCGGAAGACTATATAGTTAAACCATTTGAAATAATTGAGCTGTTGGCTCGGGTTGAAACAGTCCTCAGACGATATAACAAACTCGGGATAATGATCGAAATAGCCGGACTAATCATAGATACACGCTCAATGATTGTGAAACGAGGCGAAGAAGAGCTCTCGCTTACACGAAAAGAATATGAACTGTTGCTTCTGTTTGCGCGAAATCCTGGTACCGCGCTTTACCGCGAAACAATTTACGAACGAGTGTGGGGAAGTGACTATTTCGGAGACAGTCGAACGATTGACCTGCATGTGCAACGCGTGCGGAAAAAAGCGGGTTGGGATGATAAACTGCAATCAGTTTACAAGGTAGGATACAGGCTGGAAGTGTGATTGGAAAGCAGGGGTTCCATTGAAATTCGGAACAAAAATGATGATCGTATTTACCGTTGTGCTGGCGCTTGCGTTTGGCGTTGGCGGTAGCGTACTTATCGCCACATCGACAGGGAACCTTTTGGGGCAAGCTCAGGAAGCCGCTGCAAGTTCACACAGGCTTTTGCTATTTACATTGTCCGCAGTCAGCGGGGCGGCACAAACGAGTCAGCAAACCGCTGAATATGATGACATAGTAAACGCATTGGCAAGACTTGACGCACCCGGAGGACATAATTGGATTTCCCTGCGCCTTTCAGACAGCGATGGCACGATTTTTGTCAGTCGCGAGACAGTTGCGTTCGGAAACAGCACGGCTGAGAATACATTTAACGAGCAGTATCTTTTTATGGATAATCTCATCAGTAGTGTAACGGCAGATCAATTTGCAATGCTGACATTTCGCAGTGCCAATGGCGTCTATCTAATGCAAATAGCCGGGCAATTTGAGTTTGGCACTCATATTTTATACCTTGAAAGTGTTCACGATCTCAGTCCGGTGTATACTAGCAGGCAGTACCAACAGATGATGTATCGTTATCTTTTCGTTGGAATTACGGTGTTGGGGGCGGCATTATCGTGGTTTCTGTCATATTGGATGACGCTGCCATTGCGCCGCCTTTCGAGGGTGACTCGGACTATAGCCTCAGGTGATTTAAGCTGCCGCGCAGCGCTCAGCGGAAAAGATGAAATAGGGGTTTTGGCAGCTGACTTCAACAACATGACGGAAAAGCTTGAAAATAATATTAATGAAATGAAAGATGCGATGAGGCGGCAGGAGGAGTTTATGGGCGGATTTGCTCATGAACTTAAAACCCCGCTTACCTCTATAATCGGATATGCTGACCTGCTTAGGGGTCACTCATTATCTGATACAGATAAACAAGATGCAGCTAACTATATTTTTATGGAAGGGCGCAGGCTTGAAGTCTTGTCGCTCAAGTTGCTTGATTTGATAGTGTTGAAAAAACGCGACTTTACATTCCTGCCGATAAGTATTGCTCATATTGTCGAAGACGCAGCTAAGCTTGTCAGACCTGTGCTTCTTAAACGCAATGTGACTTTGACATACGACTGCGATGAGGGTACATGCAAGCTCGAGCCTGATCTTTTTATGTCATTGCTTTTGAATCTTATAGACAATGCTCGAAAGGCCCTCGATTCTCGCGGAAAAATCTTGATAAATTCTCGTACAGCCGATGGAATCTGTGAGATAAAAATTACTGACAATGGGCGAGGGATTCCTGAAGATGAGCTCTATAAGATAAAGGATGCATTTTACAGAGTCGAAAAATCACGCTCACGCGCACAAGGTGGAGTGGGCTTAGGTTTGCGTCTTTGTGATGAAATAGTAGCCCTGCACGGTGGTGAAATAAGTTTTGAAAGTGAAATCGGTAAAGGAACAATTGTTACAATTAAATTGAGAGCGGAATCGTAGCGGCGAGTGAGACTGCTCCTGCCGTGAATTATTGGAGATACAATATGAGTTTTAGGCATTACATATTTATAGGCATGGCTGTACTGACTTTGGTCGGTAGCTTTCTCTTGCCAAACGCAGTTGCGTCTATTACAGATGCAAGGCGATTGGATAACTTTACGATGATTGACTCGCAGCGGATAAGCTTTGATGCTGCGCCCGACCTTGCGCTCCATGAACGACTTGCACTGGTCGCGAGTTCGAATACAGAAATCCTTCCACTTAATACAGGAAATGCCCTAAATGCCGAAACCGCCGGAGAAGCGGCGGTTCGGGAAGTTGCACGATTTTTCAGTAACAGTAATTTCTCGATGAATTATCATGAACTGACAGCGAACGAAGGAATTGCCTCGCTTGTAATTGATGTAAATGCGCCGACCAGAAATATGGTAGTTTGGGAGATAGAGGTCTTTGATCAGGGGCGAAACTCAACCACAGTGACCATTGATGATGAAACTGGAATGATCGTAAGGCTTATTTATAGATTAGGGTATAGCGGTGGGTACTTGATTGAGTCAGGAATAACTACCGGGGCAGATGAGATGTTTTTCCGGGCTGCACAGGAGTTAGCGGCGCTTATGACAGAATATTATGGTATGCATATCATTATTGCAGATTACCAGTTTAGTAACAGATTGTCATACTACAGGGCAGATATCTTCGCCGCAGGTGTGGTAGTGCCTATGTTCGGCGTTGTAAGAGCAACGAGCTTTACAATGAATGAGCGGGTCTAGCTAAACACCTATATTGCGTATGTCGTATGGTGTGGATTGATAAACATAGTAGTTAAGCCAATTTGTATATAGTAGCTGTGCGTGTGCGCGCCAGTAAATCGATGGGGTCGCCTTTGGATCATCGCCGGGGAAGTAGTTTTGGGGGATGTTAATGGGTAACCCTTTTTCTACATCACGAAAATATTCAAGAGCCAGGGTATCCGCATCATACTCCGGATGACCCATTATAAAAAACCGCCGATTATCTCTAGCCTTAATGGCAAAAACGCCAGCTTCATCCGAAATAGAGAGTAGCTCAAGCTCGGGTATGGGAAGAATATCAGCCTCCCGAACCTCGGTATATCGTGAGTGCGGCATATGAAAGAAATCGTCAAAACCGCGGAAAAATGGTGATTGCGGTTTTAGCACGACATGCTTAAACAGACCGGAGAGCTTTCGACCAAGTGGATACTTTGCAATGTCATAATGATAATAAAGTCCCGCTTGTGCGCCCCAACATATATGTAATGTAGAATGAACGTTATTTGACGTCCATTCCATGATCTCGCATAATTCGCCCCAATAATCGACATCCTCAAATTCGAGGTTTTCCACCGGCGCACCTGTGATTATCATTCCATCGTAGTGCTTATTACGTACCTTGTCAAACGATGTATAGAAAGACCCGAGGTGTTCTGGGTCGATATTTTTTGATGTATAACTCAGCATTTGTAGAAACTCGACCTCAACTTGAAGCGGGCTGTTAGATAACTTTCTCAGAAGCTGAGTTTCCGTTACGATCTTTGTTGGCATAAGGTTAAGGATAAGCAAACGAAGCGGGCGAATATCCTGGCTCATAGCGCGATGTTCCGTCATTACAAATATGTTTTCGTTTTCAAGCACATCTTTTGACGGTAACTGGTCTGGGATTTTAACAGGCATATGGTAAGCTCCTTTTGGGTTGGAAATATGAGTAAATGTATAGCGAAATTTTGTGGCAGTATTATGAGCAAGATTATATTTCATGGTTGAAATGAAATCAAGATGTTTCATTGAAATTGAAAAACTCGGTCTCTTCGCTGCGTTGTAAGTCAGGGCGAAGCAGTAACCTTCATCGCGCTGTAGGTTAGGGATGCAATAGTAAAACGCTGTTATTTTAAGAAGCAAAATAAGCTGAATTTGAGGCAAGTAAAGGACATACACGGTGGCGCATATACAAAGATATGAAAAAAAGCTAAAAAATATGAAAAAAGGAGTTGACAAGAGCGGCGAGAGATGGTATTTTAATCGAGCGCTTCAGGACAGTGGCAAAAAAAGGGAAAGAAAGTGAAAAAAGTTCTTGACAAGCGCGAAAAGATGACGTAGAATAAGGGTCCGCGAAAACGGCGGGAGTGCACCTTGTAAATTAAACAATGTAAGCAAAAAAGCGCACCAGATTTTATGGCGGAGGCCCCGCTGTAAGATCAAGATACTATCGTTGAGCGATCAACGATGGGTCACACAAAAATTCTTTTGAGAGCTAAGAATAGTTTTCAATATAATGATTTTATCTTCTTTGAAAAAGGGAGTTAAAATACCACATATTGAGAGTTTGATCCTGGCTCAGGATGAACGCTGGCGGCGTGCCTAATACATGCAAGTCGAACGGACCTTGCGAGACAGAGATCTTCGGATCGAAGTTTTGCTCTGGTTAGTGGCGGACGGGTGAGTAACGCGTGAGCAACCTGGCCTTCGGAGGGGGACAACAGCTGGAAACGGCTGCTAATACCGCATAACATATCTTTATGGCATCGTAGAGATATCAAAGATTTATCGCCGAAGGATGGGCTCGCGTCTGATTAGCTAGTTGGTAGGGTAACGGCCTACCAAGGCGACGATCAGTAGCCGGACTGAGAGGTTGACCGGCCACATTGGGACTGAGATACGGCCCAGACTCCTACGGGAGGCAGCA
>Ga0136643_10010439_pt1 | contig 13725 bp, 7 predicted proteins | sample TergutLab28metaG_FD_96883 | JGI IMG/M metagenome (GOLD analysis project Ga0136643, IMG submission 96883) | Labiotermes labralis P1 segment gut microbial communities from Petit-Saut dam, French Guiana - Lab288 P1 (version 3) (version 3) | ecosystem: Host-associated > Arthropoda: Insects >...
ATACGTTGTCAAAATGAAATGAAAAACTAAAAAAAAGAACAAAATGGAGAAATGGGGATAGAAGGTGGGGTACTCAAAAAGGAAAAGGGGGGGGGGGGGGGTTACGGTAGGGTAGAATTTTTAATGTAGGTAATTTGTTTACTTGTTAAAAGCACGTTCTGAGAAAAGGTGACGAATAGCCTGGTTGATGGAGGGTGGGGAATTCTGTGACCAGCAGAATGACTATCATCTTCTCAACAAGGACTCTGCTAAATGTGGTCATTTGTTGGTATAAAAGACTTTCGCCAAGTAATAAACGTAATACGAGAAACTTCGTTGTGCTGCACCTTACTGGCTGCCTGCTGTAAGAGGCCTGTTTACCGAGTGCATTGTGTGTGTGTGTGTGTGTGTGGTGAGTGAAGGTACATCACAAACAAGGCCTAAACTAGACCACTTTACCTATGATCCTAGCACACAAGGGACATAGGCTGGGATGTTGTTGTTGTTGTTGTTGGTGGTGGTGGTGGTGTCAGTGCTACCAACATTCACTTTCAGAGATTAGGCCTACTCATAGTTTCATCCGACAGTTGTGTGACAACAGATTCAGTGTGTGTGTGTGTGTGTGTGTGTGTGTGTTGGGGGAAGGGGAGGGGTTCCAATTAACGCCAAACTATTCAATACTGATTTCTGGGGAATCTAAAGAGTGTTACAATTTGAGGTGCGTTACACGCGCGCACACGCACGCACGCACATCTATAAAACGCAAGCAACACGTCAAGGAATTCTGTGTCTTCAAGAACAAAAAGTGCATTATTATTATTATTATTATTATTATTTTTACAAATTATAATTTTGGTTTCTAAATACATTATTGATAAGTTCTACAAAATGATGCATGACCAAATTCGGCCACATTAACTATTTTGCAGACTGAACCGACAGAGCTCGAGCGTTTGACGTGTCCATTGTACGTGTACCTGGCATAGACCAGGTACGAGCGGACGTTATGAAAGGCGACGTGATCGCTGCAAGAACCAGTGTTGGTCACAAAGTGTAAGCGCAACAAATTCAATAAGGCTAGAGCAATGCCAGTCAGCACACCACGTACTAGCAGCAGCTCTGAATGAACCTGGCAACGCGATGGTTAGAACAAAGTGCTACCCAGCCTGACAGCGACTAGATGGAAATGTTTTAACACCTAGATAATATCGACACAGCAACTTTTAAATCGCTGTATTAATGTACTTCATATACGACATGTAATATTTAGGCTGCCAGTTCCCAACACCATTTGATAGTAAGAGTTAACATAATCTCTTTCGGGACCACTGGCTTGAATGAATCAGACAAGCGAACAGGTTATATACGGCGGTTTGAATAGTGGACATGGAACAAAATAACATATTTGCACATTTACCGTAACGCTATAAATAAATCACACATTATTAGTGAATAAGTACAAGCCGTTATGGCAAATTAGTTTGGGTAGTTATAGAGCAACAGGTTTCGACGATTTATAGATGTCGTTGTCCTGACTAACAATGACAGTTTTAAAGTCGCGAATCACGTTGTGTTTTATATAATTGGTTAATCAGTACAAACCGTTTAAACAACTTCTTTTTAATTTGCACCGTTAACACAACTTTATTTTTTAAAATTTGCACCGTTTAGACAACTTAATTTTTAAAATTTGCACCGTTTACACAACTTTTTTTTTTTAATTTGCACCGTTTATTCAACTTTATTTTTTAAATTTGCACCGTTTATTCAACTTTATTTTTTTTAATTTGCACCGTTTAGACAACTTAATTTTTTAAATTTGCACCGTTTACACAACTTTTTTTTAAAATTTGCATCGTTTACACAAATTTATTTTTTAAATTTGCACCTTTTACACAACTTCTTTTAAAATTTGCACCATTTACTCAACTTTTTTTTAAAATTTGCACCGTTTAATCAACTTTATTTTTTAAATTTGCACTTTTACAAAACTTTATTTTTTAAATTTTCACCTTTTACACAACTTTTTAAAAAATTTGCACCGTTTACACAACTTTTTTTAATTTGCACCGTTTACACAACTTCATTTTTGGTAATTTGAACCGAAACACAACTTCATTTTTGGTAATTGCAACCAAAAATAAAGTTGTGTTATCGGTTTTTACTTATCAACTAATTATACGAAAACACCACAGTTGTCTAACTTTAAAATAATTCATACATCTCCACAAATATTTACAATTTTGTTTAAAATGAAAGAAAGGTAAATCCCGAGATTCGATACATAATGCAACACATATTCAGGTCAATAATATGCATGAGTCTGATTCGTTATGTTCGGATTGTTACGATCAGCATCTCAGTACAATTGCACCACTGTCGTACAAGTTCATGTAATCTGGAAACTCATGAAACAATAAGAAATAAATGTACAAACAGCCTACCTATTGCCGGTAGAACGACTTTGAATGGAGGAAGCGTTACTTTCCTTTGTCCAAACCAAATAATTACAGTATTTACTGCTACCAGCGGCGTTCAGTCAACACTCAGATCTAGCGACACATTGACTGCGCTCAGAGGCCGCGCACCGCCAGACCTGCCCCCAACCAGCCACGCGGTGGAACTGAATATCGTGGTCTTCCGATCTTACCCGGATGCTAACAAACTGAGTAGGCATAAGCAGTAAACTAACGTGTGCGCATGCGTGCAGCGTAACATTGGGGTATGTCAGTGGGCAGGCAATAGAGTGGTAGTAATAATCCCACACCCGTTTGTTCAAACTGCAGTGCTTATTACTGTATTGCTTACAGCATGATTTGTCGTGCTTTTGGCATTTCAAAAGATTCGCGACATTTCCGTGTTTTCGTAGTTCCAACGCGATCTCTGACCGCACCCACTACCTTCCCAGCGAACTCGTCATATTTACACTGTTGTAGCTACATTGCGTTTGGCATGTGTCAATAACAAATGTGTTTCCCTTTTACGAATCAGTACGCACACAATCCTCGAACATCAATACTTTGCCAATTAAAGATTCAATTTTAACAACAAAATGCCACATCGTAATACAGAATGTTTCGTAAGGTGATTCACAGTAAGATACACGACTCCCCAGAAGTCCTTTTACTGTCAGTTGAATTGCACCTGACATGAAACATGTTAAATTATCAGAGACAAAAGCAATAACGTCCGCACTGTGAAGACGTCCCTTGCTTAAAATGCTTGCAGTAGCGATATTTGGTCTCATCCGGAAATATCTATCATAACTGTCCAGTTGCTACTAGAACCACGTTCTCCATGTGTGTCCTAGCAACGGGTCTATCACTCAGTTTGCCCAAGCTGTGTTGTATGTGTTCTATATGATCTTCACAATAAACAGCTGTTGTTTTATCTGAACAACGTTAAATGGTTTGTCTTTGTAGCGTAGACACTGAGTTTCATGAAAAGAAAGGACTGAAAATGGAAGCTATTTAGATGTATTTCAGGGTCCATAAACGTAAAAATGAAGAAGTGTGCACCAAGGTTGAATGGGGTGCTTGTGAGTAAGGTCTGTCGTGGCCATTGACCAAATATACAAACAAAAGCGCAACTAAGAACAAAAATGTTCTTTAACGCACAGTTCAAATTATCGATTACACAATGACGTAAGCAGGTTTAGGATTCGATGGCTATGGATATTCATATTTCTGTTGATATGAAACGTAAGACACTAAGTAATTAGCCTAGATATAAATGTGAAAATCCAAGCACCTGTCAAAAAGTCACCAATAAACTGGTACCTGAAAACTATCATTTAATCTTCCCTAAGGTGAAGAACTGAAGTCCCGAAGTGTGTTCATTTGCAGTTCCATTCTAGTTGTATCACATACTCGGTGCGAATAAATAACTTTTTAAGGGATAACTGCGTAGATATTTTTCTATGTGTATATTAATAATGCAGTCATGGCACCAATTCTTGCATGCACTAAGAACGAAATAATTGCACGGTTTTCAATCCTGTTGCAAGCTTCCCATAAATCCAACCCCTCGTCCGTACCTCGGGGTATCGTAGATTCTTACTCTACTCTACCCTGGGTCACGTGGGAGTCGGTAACAGTTGTGGAGGGTATAACCTGATGGGGGTTGCTACGACACACGCTGGTCTACCCAAGCCAAGGTGGAAGGCATCGTGCCGAAAGCTGGATGTCAATGGAGTAGAGACAGCAGTGTCTCTAACGATCCCCTTTGGGAACCAGGCCGCACCCCATTTTATGTAGGCCTTCCGTCTACGTGGTGCTCCGTGGACGATGACTTTATGTTTTACCCTATATGAAGGAGGGCTCCATTTTGGGGACTCCGGCAGACATACTTCAATGAAAGAATGAATGAATAAATAAATAAATAAAGACGAGTGGCTCTGGTGACGGAGTGTCCCTGTCCATGGGGATCCTATTAGGGAACATGGAGGGGGCTCCCTTACCGGGGACTCTGAGGGAAAGATAAAAAGAGGTACATTAAGTGAGACGTAAAATTGCCCTGTAAGTGGGTATCTCTCTCCATAGGGTCTCCGCTGGGGAACCTAGAGGGGATTCGCTTTCCGGGACTTTTGGAAAGAAAAGGATAGTATACCTGGGTTCCTTTCTTGGACTCAGAGGACACTAAGATTTTTAAATCTGGGGCCATCTGGAACTTTGGTAAAGGGACAGAGCTTTCCTGAACTGAAAACGGAATATGGGGCACAAAGGGCCATAAGGCTTAGGTGCATCGGGACCAAAAAGGCTCGAGCACAAGACAAATTTATCCATCTAATTCTGTTGCAATTCTGCCAGTTCTGCGCAATGATAGCTGGCATTGAATACAGTTCTACCGCTTATCAATTCTGCACATTTACGGCTTACACTGTATAAAGTTTTACAGCCTGTAAATTAAACATATTCACAGCTGGAAATTTACACAGTTATGCAGACTGTAAATTCTGCGCACTAACAGCTGGCACTGTATACAGTTCTGTAGTCTGTCAATTCTGTACACTCACAGCTGGCACTGTATACAGTTTTGTAGTCTATCAATTCTGCACACTCACAGCTGGCACTGTATACAGTTCTGTAGTCTGTCAATTCTGCACACTCACAGATGGCACTGTATAAAGTTCTGTAATCTGTCAATTCTGTACACTCACAGCTGGCACTGTATACAGTTCTGCCGTCTGTCAATTCTGCACATTCACAGCTGGCACTGTATACAATTATGTAGTCTGTCAATTCTGTATACTCACAGCTGGCGCTGTATACAGTTCTGTAGTTTGTCAATTCTGCACACTCACAGCTGGCAATATATACAGTTCTATAGTCTGTCAATTCTGTACACTCACAGCTGGCACTGTATACAGTTCTGTAGTCTGTCAATTCTGCACACTCACAGCTGGCACTGTATACAGTTCTGTAGTCTGTCAATTCTGTACACTCACAGCCTGGCAGTGTATAGGGTTTTGTAGTCTGTCAATTCTGTACACTCACAGCTGGCAGTGTATAGAGTTCTGTAGTCTGTCAATTCTGTACACTCACAGCTGGCAATGTATACAGTTCTGTAGTCTGTCAATTCTGCACACTCACAGCTGGCACTGTATACAGTTCTGTAGTCTGTCAATTCTGCACACTCATAGCTGGCACTGTATACAGTTCTGTAGTCTGTCAATTCTGTACACTAACAGCTGGCAGTGTATACAATTCTGTAGTCTGTCAGTTCTGCACACTCACAGCTGGAACTGTATACAGTTCTGTAATCTGCCAATTCTGTACACTAACAGCTGGCACTGTATATAGTTCTGTAATTTGTCAATTCTGTACACTCACAGCTGGCAATGTATACAGTTCTGCAGCCTGTTAATTCTGCACGCTCACGGCTTGCACTGTATAGATTTCTGCAGTCTGTCAATTCTGTACACTCACAGCTGGCAGTGTATAGAGTTCTGTAGTCTGTCAATTCTGTACACTCACAGCCTTGCACTGTATACAGTTCTGCAGTCTGTCAATTCTGTAAACTCACAGTTGGCAGTGTATACAGTTCTGTAGTCTGTCAATTCTGTACACTCACAGCTGGCAATGTATACAGTTCTGCAGTCTGTCAATTCTGCACACTCACAGATGGCACTGTATACACTTCTGCAGTCTGTCAATTCTGCACACTCACAGCTGGCACTGTATACATTTCTGTAGTTTGTCAATTCTGCACACTCACAGCTGGCATTGTATACAGTTCTGCAGTTTGTCAATTCTGCACACTCACAGCTGGCAATATATACAGTTCTATAGTCTGTCAATTCTGTACACTCACAGCTGAAAATTTATACATTTCTGCATTCTGTGAATTCTGCACACTCACAGCTGGCACTGTATACAGTTCTGCAGTCTGTCAATTCTGTACACTCACAGCTGGCACTGTATACAGTTCTGTAGTCTGTCAATTCTGTACACTCACAGCTGGCACTGTATACAGTTCTGTAGTCTCTCAATTCTGTGTAATCACAGCTGGCACTGTATACAGTTCTGCAGTCTGTCAATTCTGCACACTCACAGCCTGGCACTTTATACAATTCTTCAGTCTGTCAATTCTGTACACTCACAGCTGGCACCGTATACAGTTCTGTAGTCTCTCAATTCTGCACAATCACAGCTGGCGTTGTATACAGTTCTGTAGTCTGTCAATTCTGCACACTCACAGCCTGGCACTCTATACAATTCTTCAGTCTGTCAATTCTGTACACTCACAGCTGGCAGTGTATACAGTTTTACCGCTTGTCAATTCCGCACTTTCACAGCGGACACTGTATACACTTCTACAATTTCTCACTTTTGCACATTTACAGCCTAGGTTACCGCCTTTCAGTTAAATGCATTCACAGCCAAAAGCGTTTCTGCATATAGCCATCATTGCACGCAGTTTTACCGTTTGTCATTCCTACAGGCTGAAACGCAACACCACACAATTCCTACCTGTCAATTCTGCAAGTTTACCGCCAGTAATATTTCCAAGTGAACTTCATAAATGTCATGAAATCCCGTTTCTTTGGAACGTTCACCCACCGTCAGTGTCTTAACAGTCGCAGTCCAGCCAACTTTATAATGTTCGACACAAACACCTGCTGCCTTTTATCTGTCCGGCTGTTTATATACGGTTAATTGAATGTTTGGTTGATTTCAGCAGTCCTTAGCTGTAAGATAAGTAAATGAATAATGAAGTAAAAAAGAAGTGGAGTGAAGCGGTAGTGGCCGATTTTTACTCTTTTATTTCAGCCTTTATTTTAAGGCACTGAACAAAAACATGAAACACACACAGAGCCGAATTTTGACTCCGACAAGTCCCGAAATGAAGCAGGACTACCCGACACGACCATAATTTCCCATCCTTCTAGTACCTATACTTCGAAAAGAAATCAGAATCAGAATGATATATAGAGTCCTCTGCAAACTTTGTTTCAGCGCGGAGAGTTGGTATTAATTCGCTCGCTGGCAGTCAGTACCATGCGTGATGACGTCAGTGAAACATTTCGCGATCCCCGAGACCGACAGTTTTTAATGTGTTTTAGCATGAAAAATGTGATTATTGTTAAGCAGAGGCTCACTGACCTGTCAATCAGAGGAAGATTTATTTGCATGCTATTCCACAATATTGCACAGGGACATTTTTTTTTAAAATGTAGACACAGGCGGTGAGGTTGGAGCAGTCACAGAAGCAACACTGGTGCACTTCATTACCACAACAACCAAGGTAATGACTGCGGGTCTTAAATGAGCAGACATTGTGTAATTGCACAGAGCGAGCGTAATGCTGGACATGGAATATACTGTTCTAGTACAATAATATAAACAACTGACTAGATGCAACAGTAACAATTTATTAATGATTTCAATCAGCTCAACATGTTTCGGGCGATAATTTCGCCCATCTTCAGGAGCACTAGACTGTGTTTACAGCTTGTGGCATAAAGCACCGACGATGCGAAATTATCGCCCGAAACATGTTGAGCTGATTGAAATCATTAATAAATTGTTACTGTTGCATCTAGTCAGTTGTTTACATTATTGTATCAGTGACGCACGGACATACAAACATCAAATACTGTTCTAGTAACTTTTAAGATCGATGTAAAATTCTGCGTCTCCGATACAAAGACCAAGCGAGAAATAATAGTAGTCTGCTGCGACACAGATATGAAATTCATAAATACGTTGTGGGGGAAAGAGGGGATTTTCTTAACACCTTGCCAATCGGATGGTCTGTTAATTAAATACCCTCCAGTTCCCGGACGTTTTAAACGCTTTGAATATTCAACCCCATAACATATTTTTATTTATGGTTTGACGCTGTAGATTACGCTCCTGAGCTCCAGACTGCAGATACTGCAAGGAAATAGTCTAGTAGTTCTTCACTGAATGGTATTTCTCAAAACACGACCCTTTGTGAAGCGGAAAAACGCGGAATTTACAAATGTATCCAGTTTCGCTTCGCTTCTAATGTGCAGCACACACTGCACACTGTCTTGCAGGATACTTCCTTTTTCCCTCCCCACCAGCAACAATTTTTTCAAGTCTGTGTATTCTGAAATCACCGGAGAGTCTGCCTGGCGCGTCCTGTTTAAGTCACCTTGGTGTTGTTTGCTTCTCTGGCAATTGAAGGTCATCAGAAATGGACTCACTTAGATTCTGGACTTCTGATATCCAGGACCTTCATACTCGTGCAGGAAGTTCTTGTACTTTAGTTTTTGTTTGTATTTAGTGTCCTGTACGCAAAAAATGCGTTGAAGTGCGCACAGTTTAGCAGATGGATACCAACTTTTTCGACCATTTTACAGTTTTTCTCGGAACTGAGTAAAAACTGAGGTACTGGTCTGCCCTGTCTGTGCCCTTCATGAATTTATTGTACTGGACAACAGCTTAAGGCTGTATGTATAATGAAGAAACAAATGCACACTTGATCGAGAGTTTTATTACAGCTTTCTTTATATATCGCTCCTACATGTTTCAGCGCCAACACATCATCCTCAGGGAGCTCTCACTCGGTGCCTGCTAAGTTACATAAATGTGTTCATGCAGTCTTGGTGGCATTTTTCACCCTCGTTTTTTAGAATCTTTAAAAGTTTAAAGAAATACCAGTACCACCAAGACTGCATTAACATGTTTATTTAACTTAGCAGGCATCGAGTGAGAGCTCCCTGAGAATGACGTGTTGGCGTTGAAACAAGTAGGGGCGATAAATAAAGAGCAGTGTAATAAAACTGTCAATCAATTGTGCATTTGTCTGTTCATTTTACATACAGTAAACGATGCTCGGTACAAACGTTAAAACAAAAGCATAAGGCTTCTTTACTCCATGCCTGTTTTCCTTTCTTTCCGCCCTGTGTTTACAATTGTTGCGTCATGGATCGTACTTATCATTCGCACAATTCTTTTGTCCTTCCACACTTGCACCATCACGTCACCTTTTCTCCAGAACGCTGACTGCCCTTATTTCAAGCATTTGTCTTCCCCTTCTACGTGACGTGGAATGCTCCTGTTAGCCCTCATAGTGCCGCAGACTCTCACGTTTCTGTCTAGCAATGATTGAGCTAATCTCACACTGTTATAAAAATTGCCTTGATAGATGTGACGATTTTGTCCTAAGTTTCTGTCTAAAAGTGATAACACTGTGTCCTCCACCTTCTTTCCTTCAACTGAGAATATCTCCATATTGCAGATATAACCCGATACCACCTCACACACCATTCTCACCAGCACTCCATATTTTGTTATTTTCCCTGGATTTTACGTCGTAAGTTTCAGGCGACCCCACAATGTGATCGTAGCTTCGGGCTGTAAACTGACATAAATTTCTGTACAAAATATTCATATACGGGTCAAATTTTGAATAGCCCCACTGAATCCTGTGTTTGCAGGCTGTTGTCACTAAAATGCCAGGCCTGCCAAATGGAGTCAAAACTGTTCCTACTCAGAATGTGAGGAAAAATGGGTGTGGAATTTGTGGGGTCAGTGGACCACTGGAAGATCGCAGTTGTTTACGTGAACTGGTTGTGGGGACGTCACTGTCACTGTCACTGTCATTGGCACTGTCACTGTCCAGACTTTCATTGTCACTATAATCAGTGACATCAGAACGTGTATACGCATATAACTCACAAAATATTGTCCTCTTGCACAACGTTCCTACGCAAAGCCATGATTTCAACTGAAGGAAAACAGAGTGTCTGAATGAGTGGTCTCTTCGCTGTAGTCGTATGGTTCTAAAAATAGGGGTTCAGGACTTGTCTGTTTGTTTCTAACTTCAGACCCAAGCATCCTGTCTCAAGCTGTCGATAACCTGGAAGCCAGACCAGCCCAGCTGACAAACGCATCTGAAGAGCGTCGTGTAAGAAAACGTAGAAAGACGTGACTCGTCAACAATGATGGGATAGCAATCCCGTCTTTCTACGTGGGACGGCAATGTGTCAATATTTCAGCAGGTGGTACATATGATTACCACTGTGATTTAAAAGGGTTAAGTTAATGTGCCAGTACTGCGGTGTAATTTCTAGATGTTTCTGAGGTTTAATAATTCCCAATTTTGTTAACTATATGCCTACACTTTAATTCAGTAGCACCTTTGTTTCAGGCTATATCTAAATGTTTGTTTTTTATATCCTCTAAGTCAATCTTAGTCCACAGTCAGGGAACTGTGTTTTACATTGCTAATTAACTTTATATAGATAGTCTATGCATGGCACTCTTTGTTAGATTGTCTTTGGCTTCCATGGAAATCAAACGAAAACATCACAGATGACACAAACCACCAGATGACAGCACTGAATGTAACCTGCAGCCAACCACTGCCCATAACTACACCTCTCGTTCACACAGCAACATCAGAACACAGCCTTTCAGTGCCGAAATATATGAAGTACATTATTATTATTATTATTATTACTATTAATCATTATCATTTTCGTCGTCGTCATTGTCTCCATATCGGACTGTCTGCCCCAGAATATTCCGATTTCACAGTGTGCTTTTTCAAGAAAATGTTGAGTGCCAAGTGTCCTGAAGTGCATTTGATGCATAACAGTAATTCGGTGAAAGAATTATCCGTGGAAAGAGTGGCTATAGATGGGAATTGTCCAGTGTTCCATGAATTTTCAAAGGGCATATTGCTATATTGACAATACAATTAACCACACCCAGGTACAGTTGCAAGTCTCGCATAAAGTTTGTGTATTTGGACAACCGCTTATTACCCTCGCACCAAGTTCACCAAATTTATTGCGTTTACAAAAAACAACCGTAACCTTTTCAAGCCTAGCGGTAGTACTTTACTTACCGCCAGGTTTAACATTACAAAATTGTACAATGTGCTCACATCGCATTGTGCGTTTTGTATAGCTCTCAGAAATAACGGCGACTTTTGTTTTATATGTCATTGACTGACTGGTTGTGTATAACCGTGGTGGTGTTTACTGCGCGGTACGGACTGTATCCTTATATATAAAAAAGGTTAAGTGATCCCGTTACAGGCCCGGTGTGGTCCAGAGGGTGGGTAGAGGTATAGCTCTACTCTTCCATGACCGTGGCACTAGAAGGGGGTGCGTGGTCAGCAGCACGCTCCGGCCGCACTTTACCCCCGGGAAGGACCCGGTACCTATTTTACAGGAGGCTGGGTGGGCCCCAGGGTCGATCTCGTCCCCACCGGGATTCGATCGCGGACTGTCCAGCCCGTAGTCAGTCGCTATGCCGACTGAGCTACCCGGCCCACCAATCTCTCTCTCTCTCTCTCTCTCTCTCTCTATATATATATATACAACAGTCACGTTTCGTTTTTAAAGGGTTAAAACGTTCAATGTTTTTAACACATGTTAGCTTCCCCGTACTGAAATGTTGCCCTATTCAGAGATTGTGTAGGGACTGCAAAAATAAAGCCCCCAAAATGACCAACCTCGGCAAGAGACAGAACGTTTCATCAGCTAGTAACCTGTTGAAATAGCACAGGATGGCTCCAGGGCCGGTCTGGTCATATCGATAGAGAAGGCAGAAATCCATGCCCCTGCCTGGAGGTCAACTCCGTTCGTCCAGCTGATACAGTTAATGCAGAACTACCCAAGATCAATGGCTCCACTTCGCGTTCAACCGTCGTGCTGGAATCATTACCGGTGGTCCAGCTCCGAGCAATCTGGAGTGCTGACTTGAATCTACTCTACCACTTAATACCACGTAACTCTAGCCCAACACACTTCACATAGTGCAAGGTCTGCACACTACATGGCTTAGTGGGTGAGGGAGAAATGTCACTGAAAGTGGACTACCAAGTTTCGTGACGAATCGCCGAAATGGGAGCATCCAGGACGAACCAACCATAAAATATAGGCCCAGAGTTATAAACTTCGTACGTTACTCCCTTTGCTATAAATTGGCACAGATCTATCTCCGAATCACAAATAGTGACGTAATAACCTGCTCTTGTTTCAATAATTTAATTTTAAACTGAACAGGAAGGCCACTGGCCTCTGCGATATATTAGGGAAGGCGGTCGAGCCTAATAAAACGCGAACGGATACAATTTTTAATGACGGATTACCATCACGGTTAGATTCGAAACGTTGCATGATGTCGCGGAAAAGCAAACTAGCAAGCAAACTCTGCAAATGGATCAGGTCATAAAATTAAGGTATTGGTATAATTATCTTGTGTCAGTTTACGTCAATTGTGGTAGACATTTAAGGGCTTTTCCCAGTAACAAACTGCAAATTTTCACGTTCTGCACCACTGCTACCATACTGCTTCCGACAGTAACACACGTACAAGTATCTAACATTTTCACCAGATGTCATACGGAGCGTTGAAACAGCACGATCTGTGGGCAGTATGCATGAAGCTCCTTACCGACTAGATAGTTCCGCATGTCGCTACTAGATGACAACAGTACACGCTACAGAAATAGAAATGTGTTGCAAGAGAACCTGTCGGCAATAATTGTAGACACACAAGCACAACAATGGTAATAACAAAACTAACGTGAACTAAACGATGTAACAACCACTTCTGCATTCTTTATTGCAGCGTCCGGCAAGGCACTTCGGATCAGTATCACCCAAAGGAACGTGTGTGGGTGTGTGTGTTGATGAGGCTTGCGTCGCACTGCTGTCTGCAGACAGGCATATAGGTCATGTCAACCCATCGGATTCACTGAAAGTTGAAACAATATTAGGAGGGCAACTCTCGAGTATGGAAATGTACGCACAGACGCTTATGGCTGTTGGCGTCTTCTCTTTATTCAGCAAACTGTGCCACTACAGCCAAAGAGTGGGGAAGTACAGTGGGTGAATCAGTTTTCACCTACACGATTCGTTAGTAAGATCCTTTGCTTCGATAAATATTTGACGAGGGACGCTTGAGATGGGAACAGAAAAACTTGCAGTTCTTCACATAAAGTTTCCTTTACTGTCACATTAACGAAAAATGGAAATAGTCCACAGATTTTACTAAAACTCCGCGATGTGAGACTTTACAAACAAAAGCAATATTTTCAGCGGTCCTCGGCTGTTACCTAAAAGACTGACTGGTGAACGGGCAAGTTCAGAGCAGAATTTTGACGAAAATGAATAAACGCAGTGTACGGCCTGATGTCATTATGTTGCTCAGTAACTTGTTCATCCGCTGCAGTGTTTCAGAAACCGATGCTTTATGTCCCCCCCCCCCCCACCCACACACACACACAAACAATCACCAGCAACCCCCCCCCCGAAAC
>Ga0136643_10010440_pt1 | contig 13724 bp, 10 predicted proteins | sample TergutLab28metaG_FD_96883 | JGI IMG/M metagenome (GOLD analysis project Ga0136643, IMG submission 96883) | Labiotermes labralis P1 segment gut microbial communities from Petit-Saut dam, French Guiana - Lab288 P1 (version 3) (version 3) | ecosystem: Host-associated > Arthropoda: Insects >...
ACCAGCTGTGCAGGTTGCAGTATTTGGAACCACAAGAAGCCCCCACTTTTCTCTGGCCATTATCTCCATAACCGTTCAACTTTGGATATAGGTGTTTTGGGTTATATCGGTATATTTTAACATAAGGAACACTCTCCCGAAGTCTTGCACATTCCTCCTGGGACACTCTGTATATTTGTATTTTAGTTTGTCTGACTCCCCAGCCATTTGAGGTGTAAAATGGATTCTCATTAACAGGGGAGGTTTTGTGTAGTTGACACACTGATTTTTTTTTGTGGTTTTCTTTCTAGCATTCTTACATTACTGTATGTAAGTCATAAGTTAATTTACTCATGTTCAGTTCTCGCCTCTGTTAAGATCAGGCATGGGAGCAATACAATTTCCTTCCATTTCTTTTTTGTTTATAACTGGTCTCATTAAGTGTGTGGGGCGAGCAGTGTGTGCAGCAAGACATGAAATAATAGTTTCTCTGTTCTGCGGGAGCAGTCTGCTGCGTAGCTCGACTTGTGTCTGAGCTGGAAGTCAGTCAGTGCGAATGGTAATGAAGAGTCCAGTGACGAGAATTGCCACTTATACATTTTAGTTGTAAATGCTAGTACTCCATACTCTTACAAATAAAACTCCAATATATTCTACTTGGGGATTATTGAGTGTGTGTGCTGCCTGCCCAACTCCCTGTCTTAACCAGAGTTACGAGCTCCGTCCTCCCTGGGAGCAACATCTAAGATACGTTCCTCATTGGGTCCGCAACAGATACAACACACATTCCCAGGAAATACCATGTGATCAGCATTTTTATAGACTGCTTTTTCTTTGTTTATCCGTGGAGTTTTAGGAGTCCTTTCGGGTGCTTGGCAGTTGTGTTACCTGTTCTGCATGCACGTTATTCATAGTGAGATACACCTTTCTGTCCGCATTTGTTCAAGACGGGAGAGAAATGCCCAGTAAGTGTGTGAACAGTGTGGATAACTTCTGTTATATATATATGCAGAGAAATCACATTTGCTTCAAGGAAGCATGCTTTAACTTCGGTAATAAAATAAGTGTACACTTCCTGCACTCTGCTCGTAAAGTAGACCAGGACAAGAGCTGGGCTCTGCATGTGTGCTTCATGTCCTTTTCATCATAGATCAATGCTTGGGTGGATTGCAAAGGATCTTCCATGCCATTTGCAGTGTCCATGATATGGAGGGAGCTGACAAATCACATCACAGGTTGTAACTTCTGTATGGTGCTCCCTGTTCAGAAAGGGATTACTAAGAAGAAAAATTTGTCAGTGGAGTACCCAAATATACCATAGGCTATTTGTCCAGTGCCTAACTGTGAAAGTCTGCCTTTTCCAAAACCCCCCATCAGTCTTTCCCTAGACTGTGATAAGGAAGAGGCAAATACTTCTAAAGAAACACTGCAGTCATCTACTTCAGAGACTGAGATATTTTCCTGAATGTAACCTCTGCTGAACCTCACAAGATCACACACAAAGAATTTTCTGACCTCATCATAGACCTAACAATGTCAAAGAATAAAGCGGAACTGTTGTGTTGAAGACTTCAACAGTGGAATCTTGTGGATGACACTGTGAGAGTGACAACACTTCACCTCCTCCAAAAAGATTTTGAACAATCTTCATAACACAAGATGAACTCAGTGATTGTAAGAATGCAGAGGGTCTGATGACAACAATGAACATTAGGTACAATCCAGAAGAATGGCAGCTATTCATAAACTCTTCCATGCATAGCCTAAAAGCATTGTTGTTGCATGAGGGAAACATACTGCCTTCAATCCCTGTTGCCTGTGCCATCCACAAAAAGGAAACATATGAAAACATGAAGGAAATTCTCAGCTGCATGAACTACAAGACATATCATTGGTACATTTGCAGCAATTTGAAGGTTTTGATGGGACTACAAAAGAGTTACGCAAAATTCTATTGTTTCCTGTGCATGTGGGATAGACGTGCCAGAAGTGTTCTCTACAGCAAAAAGAACTGTCCTTTATATAAATCACATACACTTAGAACAAAGAACATAGCTCATCAGCCTCTTGTAGATCCATGTAAAATGTTGCTTATACCTCTGTATATTAAATTGGGGTCTCATGAAAAATTCTGTGAAGACATTAGACAGAAATGGCACAGCATTCTCATTCATGTGTGAGAAATTCCCAAGGCATAGTGTGGAGAAAATTAAGACCGGCGTATTCATTGGCCCCCACATATGTCAGCTTCTCATAGACTGTCAATCTGATCTCACTGCCATTGATGATGAGAAGGCATTCAGGAATGCCTTTCGACATGTTGCAGCTGGTTTTCTAGTAAATGTAAAAGCCATCACACATCAACTTTGGGACACTTGTGGAGGATGTTATAACTTCTTACAAGAAGCAAGCTTGCTGCAGCATGTTACTCAAGATGCATTTCCTCCATACACACTTGGATTCCTTTGCTGTTAACTGTGGTGCTGTTAGTGACAAACATGGTGTTTTCACCAGGACATCTCACTGATGGAGAACAGATACAAGGGCAAATTCAGTGAAGGCAAGAAGCAAAATAGGTGCCTTGTTTAATTCATGTAAATTCACTGTTTTGTCGTGCTTTTGTACAGCAGTATAATGAATTTTTTTTTTAAACCAGAGCCAGTCCTGTAATTTAAATGCTAGTTTGATGTTCTGTTTCGCAAATTCTTCAAAGTACACATATTTTCGTTCCCATAACAGGATGCTACCCAAAATTTATTGCACAGTGTTATTTTGGTACTGTTTGTCCAGATATGGAAATGCACATTGATATATCAAAGGGAAGATTCAACTTTTCCCACTTCTAGCAATTGTTTTAACCAGTGCTGCATCTTCTTGTTAAAAAAAAGTGCTGTCATTCATCCTTGACAGAAAAAAGTTACCAGTGGTCAGTCCTGGACAGCAGGTAAAGTTTAAAATGCCTATTGTCCTTGTATTAAAATGTGTTGATACTGTTGTTTCATATTGTGATAAAATTGTTGGGATAAAAACAAAAAATAAGGTTTATTTTTGATGAATTCTGAGTTCAAAAAACTCATCCAATACATCACAGTCAATAAAGGTCTGATATGATACCATTGTGTTCTATCTAAAAAAAAAAAAGCGTGGTTTCCATAGATAACCCTTCCATTTATCCATCCTCACACATAAAAGTTATTAAGGGACATTTTGTAGTCGAGATTTCACTGGCATCACATACTGGCAAGACACCTGACTAGAATAAATGATGCTGCTATTATTGAAGTGACAGGTAATTGTTTTCATTAGTGGTCAAGATGAAACATAGGCACCTCTCCTGCTATGTTGGCTCTTTGTAATTCATAAGAACTGGTACATAACCACAGACTTCAGCCTTTTATGTACAGGACTTGCATTTTATCAGACCACTGTCAGTCATTTGTCACTTCTTCCTGCTACTCCATGGTACATGTGGGGGGTCAGCTGACAAGCCGACAGGAAGTAGCAACCAACAGTTGTCAGATAAAATTATGACACAACATTTGGATTCCTTTTATGGTTGAAAATGGTGTAATCTGTTGTATGCGCTGAGTGTCACAATTTGTAGATTACAAGAAATTACTTATTCTGCAGTAGAACTGAATATAACAGAACATACTTTTTTTTCTATCTAGCAATAATATTTATTTACTTACATATATGTATTCTCTTCCAGAGTTTGACTCGTATTGTTGGAAAGAGGTTAACAGTATTGCCTGAAGCAGTTCATCCACTAGTGCCTGTTGAAAAAAAAGTGCTGTTAACTGCTTGGCTCATGGGTAACAGTCAATCCTACATGGCTGCAGCAAAATTATTTGAAGTCAGCAAAGGGACAGTTTATCGAATATTCCATCATATTTGTAGTGAACTAACAATCTTGGCTGAAAAGTATATCCAATGGCCAGACCCTAATGAGTGTGATGAAATATCAGTCTCATTTGAAAATAAGTATGGTTTCCCTGGTGTTATTGGTGTGATTGGTGCTTGCCATGTTGAGATACGGGAACCAGAGTCACAAGAAGAAGCTGCAAGATTTAAAAATGAACAAACTGGACAGTACACTGTTATCTTGCAGGCAGTTTGTGATGACAAACTATGGTTTCGTGATGTGTGTGCTGGTTTTCCTGGACAGACAAGCAAGTTGAGGGTCCTTGTTGGTAGTCCTCTGTATACTCGACTGTCAAGTCACACAGATCCTTTAATTGAGCCTCATAAACATATCCTTGGCAGCTCTGATTACCCACAGTTGTCAACACTGTTGACTCCATACAGCTCAAGTGCCAGAGGATGTCCACTTACAAAGCAAGAAGTGAAATTCAACATGCTCCATCAGACAACCACATCTGTGGTAGAACAAGCTTTTGAAGTGCTGAAAAGAAGGTTTCAGAGACTGAGGTTTATTGATGTGTCTCGCACCGAGCTGGCCAGTAAAGTAGTTGTGGCAGCGTGTGTACTACATAACTTTGCTTTGATGCATGGAGACAGTTTTACAGATGACTGTGACAAGAGCATAGTCAAGTAAGCCTGGTTAAGTATGTTCTTGTAATTACATTGTTTTTAGAGAATTATATTACATTTACAAAGATGTTTAATTCTACCAGGCTGCTGTATTTACCACAATGTAATATTTGTCTTCCTTTTCTCTTGCTCCATTATTTGGTTCTCATGGTCTTTTCCAACTTCATGCTTTTCTTTCCTCTTTATATAGGATAAATACACATCTTCAGCGTAGTGACAAACAGTTGGTTTATCCATGCCCATTACTCATATATGTCCAACTCCTTGTTTATTCTGTATTTTATCAGTATATATCCTCCATCTTGAGGGAAGCATTCCCAATAGATTAAATAGATCAAAAACAATTGGAGAAAGTGGAGTATTTCAACTATTTGGGAAGCATAACAAATTATGCAAGATGTACACATGGAATTAAATCCAGGATTCCCATGGCAAAAGCAGCATTCAACAGGAAGAAAACTTTTTCACCAGCAAATTGGACTTAAACTTGAGGAAGAAGTTGGTAAAGTGCTACGAATGAAGCATAGCTTTGTATCACGCTGTAACTTGGACACTTGAGAAAGTAGATGAGAAATACCTGGAAAATTATGAAATGTGTTGCTGGAGAAGGATGGAGATCAGCTGGACCTATCATGTGAAAAATGAAGCATATTACATGGAGTGAAGGAGGAAAGGAATATCCCACATGCAATATAAAGAAGGAAGGCTAACTGGATTGGTCACATCTTGCATAGAAACTGCCTTCTACAACATGTTATGGAGGAAGGATAAAAAAATGACAGGAAAACAAGGAAGAAGACATAAGCAGCTACTGGATGACCTTAAGGAAATGAGGATACTGGAAACTGAGAGCAGAAGCACTAAATCACACTGTTTGTAGAGCTTGCTTTGAAAGAGGCTGTGGGCCTGTTGTAAGACAGACTACAGTTGAATGAATATATCCACCCTTGGGCAGGGGTGTACAAATTCTTGGCCTTTTGTATGGTAGTACCCAGTATTTGTGGATCCTCATTATGGAACTTGCTTCTGGCACCTAGAATTTTGAAGTGTCTTCTAGATTACTGGAAAATTTGTGGACCTCACCTTTAACCCCTTATACTGATAAAAGCTTGTTTTTAATGTATTATTTATTTTTTGCCCATTAAATTAACATAAATTGAGCACAGACCAGATGACAATGATGTATCCCATTCATCTTCCATCACTCCCAGTTTCTTCTGACTTCCCTAACCATGTAAGCTAGTGCAAAACTGAATAGCAGTGGCAATTAAGCACCTTGTTTGAAAATGTTTGAAATTAGAAGCAAATCAGACAATTGTCTAACTGCACAGGCTTTCTTGCAGATTTCATTTAACACATTTTAATTAGCCCCTCTGTATTTATGAATGCACCAAACCCAATTAGAATATGGTAAGACATGTTTCTTCTAACCAAAGTGATAGCTTTCTGGATTGACAGATTGACTGTCATGCTGTATTAATATTTTCACCCAGTTTCTGATGAATGCAGACTACCTGATCAGTATTTTATCTCAAAATAAATATCAGTGATCCCATATAATTTCATCTACATATGGAATTAGCCTGGAGAGAATGTATTTCTCCACTTCCATATGCTCGGTGGATTTCAGGTAAGTATATCCAAAATATCCACCCAAACCTACTGTACAACCGTATGAGAATAAGGTATTATTCATAATTGTGTAGTATAACAACACCTGAGGAGGGAATTGCAATAATTCTGTGTAATGTAATCCAGAGTGGTGTCCTTGCTTTGCCCTGTATTTAAAACTGTAACTTAATTATGGGTCAGTTCATGTTCCGAAGAGAATTTAAAGTAAAATGCGTTTTTTTTCCCTCACATAACTGCCTGACTGAAGCATCAAACACTTTTGAAACATTGTAGGAAATCTATATTTATTGTACTAAACACAATAATAAACTTGTTGTTGATATATGTGTATATATTTCATAGACATGTTTACATATGTACAAAAATAGCTCATTTCTTATCTGTAAGTGTGATGTTGAATATTGGTAAATTTGCATATTTAACAACTTTTGATTTGGATAAGATTTATGATCACAAGTTATGTTACACATCTGAATTGTAAATGCTTAAAATTTAACACTTTCTGTGTACCAAAGAGAGCTGCATACTCTTGTTAAACTTAAGCACTTGTTAAAAATGTTAATTGTTTTTATCTGATTTGAATAAATCTTTCAAATGATAAAGATACACTGGTCATGGTTTAATACTTTGATCTCCAAGGATTTCTGCCAGACTGTGTACACACTCACATTTTGCATATTTTTACAGTGTCAGAAAGAATAATAAAATGAAGCACCATGCCAAAAAGGCATATGCGAGAGTGGAGTACAGTTCCATGCAGCTGCTTTTACTGCAGGGAAAGAGCCACCAGTACCCACTAAATAGGAGTTTGGGTGAACCCCAGAGCCGGTCTGGATGCTTTGGAGAAGAGAAAAGTTTGTCCATGTCACAAATTGAACCAGATTCTCACTCCTCCAACTCAAAGCACGGTTACTGCAATGACAATTTTAAATTTATATGAATTTCACACACATTCTCAGCACCACTACAGCTATTGGAAGTACTGACAGCTAGTTTTGTATTTTATGAATAATAAAGTAAATTATCATATTAATTTTACCAAATCACAAGATAGAGCATGTGATTAATTTCCTAAAACCAAGAGAAAGTGAGTGTAATTGCAAGACAGCTGATGCAACTGTTCATTCCCTTTGATGTCATATGCTACTTTTAAGTATAAGGATGCTTATCTGTATGAAGTGAACACTTGTTTGAATTCAAAGCAAGGTTTTTGCACATTTATGTACAGTATTACTTATTACATTATACAAAAATATTTGTATATCCATTATTGTTGCAGGTGGTGGAACCACACATCATGTAAGTTACATGAAACATGGCAGTTTTTTCCATGATCGTACTGCAATCAAAGCCACAATTTCAATACGTTATGCATGCTACAAGAATTTTCCAGCAAGATGGTTTTTGTTGGAAAGATATTTATAAATTGTCACCTGTGATCTAGTTTTATACATATTTGGAGTTGATGATCTGAAAATCTGATTACAAAGCTTGTATTTATTTTTATTATGGTACACTAATTATCTGCTTGCTTTTGATAGTAGTACCCAGGAGGAAATGCATCTGACACAAAATAATGCAGATGATATCAAATACAAGGAGGTAAGCGTAAAAGTATTATGGAGCTACAAATGGTTGTCAGTGAAGTTACTGAAACATGCATCTGTGCAAACTGCACAGCATATGCTGTTAAGTGAGCTGGCCAATAGACTATTGTGTGCATAAATTTCCTTGTACTGAAAATCAGCACATACTATTGTGCAGTACCCTTAGACACTACTTCTCTCTCCCCATCCTCCTTTGCTAATTTCTCATTTGCAGGCACCGTAAGATGTTTAAATAATTCCTGTTCCCTTATGGATATTAATGTATATATATAGAACCTCCTTGATACTATGGCTTAATCCTCTAAAGCACAGTAGTTAACTAAATGTGCCTCCTACTGTAACACAAAATACACTGTGTTTATGGGTTTCATATTATTATTACAATGAACAGTGATGACTTCCCTAGAAGCATTAATCAGCTGGTCTTTGTGAATACCGTCAGGCTTCAAAAGGCGAATTTCCCTCCAAAACATAACTTTCATGTTTTGGAGGAGAAGATCCAGTGACCAGTACAATCATTATCTCTGTTACAGCTGGAACAGAAGATGTCACTTGCTATTCTGCTTCTCTGTCCCCATGATTCTGATTTATAAAGAAACAATTGCCGAACTTACCGTAATTTGTAATACTAAAGCAGCAGCTCTTCCTCGAACAATTTATACTTAATATGTGGCACAGGGCAAATCGTGTCCAGCACATATGTATGCTGGTAATCCCATTCAGCAGAGTAGTCTTTCTTGAATAACTGACAGTTGTCTAGCTAGTCACAAAATTCCCTGCCTTTTAATGAAGCCTGAAGGTTCATTCTCACATTCAAAAGAGCTCACTACTGACAAAGCTGGACAAATCCGTTACACATCTTCAAATCCTCTTGCTTAAAGACCTATTTTAGTACTTGTTTTATTCTCCCATTTATGTCTTGGTCTTCCAAGAAATTTTTTCCGTTCAGGTCACTATAAATGTTATTTCCTATCTTTCTCATGTTTGCTTCACATGTCCCACACATCTCATCCTCCTTTAGTTGATCACATTAATAATATTTTGTGAACACATGAAGCTCCCCATTATGCATTTTCCTCCAGTCTCCCATAACAATTCTTACATCCAAATACACTTGACATGTGATTTATGAATATAAATATATATACCCAGAAGAAAGCATACAACATATATGATAAAATTTTGAATTCTCCATTGGCTCATGTTGGGTAGGTTCACATACAATGCTTGCACATCACGTTAATGCCCTTATTACAGAATTTTTCATTGTGGTGCATGGTAGTTGCATGTGTGCACACAGAACATTCACTATCACATACACATGCCAATGGACCCCATCTTCAATCAATATAATCCACTTCCCACGCCCATCTAAATATTATCCTCCAGTCTGTACCTAGGTATCTGAATGGGTCTTTTACAGTCAAAAGATTAATACTGATGGAAATATATGTTACCTTCTGATGTGTTGTTCATCATGACACTATGTATCAACATACTCAAGATGACAGCCTGAACATTGCATCCAGTAAGGCTCTGGGATTTCAGAGAGGATAGTTTAAATTTATGTGAAATATCCTATCCGTACAGTTTTACAGAAACTGTGAATAGTTATTAACAAACCTTGTTCCAACAAATTTACATGCATTTAGAACTATGTGGATACTTACTAACAGTATACCAATCAAAATACATACTCAACCTTGCAACAGTGAAGTTACAGAAACATTCATTTGGCTTCCCAACATATGACAGGAGACAATGTTTTCTCATTCTGCCCTAACTGTTTACAACTGCTGACTGGCTGGCATATTATGGATGATAGTGTGTATGTCTTTTCTTACATTGCAAACAATTATTAATTAGACATAAAACAGCAAGGAAATTGTAACAACAGTCTGCCAAATTAATCTGTAAACATAAAAGCAGTACATTGTGGGAAAGAATTTGTAAAATCCAACTATGTTACCATAATTCCTACAAGTGTCATAACATCTTCAACAACGGACTGAAATATGTCTCAAGCAAGTTTCATATAACATTTGGTGTTCTGTGTACAATTTGTGATACACAATTAACATCTGTGTTATGAAAAATAATTACTTCCAAAGTGATATATTGGTATTACATTTGTACAAACACTACAAATAGACCAACATGAAAAATCTGTATTACAAACATGGTTTATTAAAATGACATTCATTCTTGCAGCCATACTACAATATTGTCAAACATGATGAGCATGGAATGAAGAGATGGCAATATAAATACAACACAGTCTAACTTCATATACCATAACTGTGCTACACAAGCAATATGGACCACAAATCCAGCATTAATTTAGTACTGCATTCATTACTTCAACATTAAGTTGCACCACAATGTATTTTCAGTTAAACAAAGTAACGAACCATGTAATTTGATTAATATAAATGCTACCATTTGTGCATGGCGTGTAACTACCACTGCTTGGTACAAAACAGTTCTATAACAATTAAAAACATGCTGCACACTGTCAATAGAACTGTCCCATCAAATGTGTTCATGATTAATTAACTACATACAGCAAAGCCCTTCTTGAGAAGTGAATAGTGTTCAGCTGGTTAAATTACCCACATTTTATGGTACTCAAAGATTCATTACCATGTTCACACATGGCTGCTACTGAACCCTGGCATTAACGTGAATTTAGTCTTCATTCTTACAACTTATTTATTGAACAACCACCTTGAACTCATTACAAGTAACATATATACTTAATTACAGATGGAATATACAATTTTAAAATGTCTTCCAATTAATTGTCATAACACGTTTTTATACTTGGTATCATATAGAAACAGTATCTCCAAAAATCGTCCAATTTGAAAGGACTCTGAGATGGTATATGGTCATAGTCAGGACTGAAATGTTGGACACTGTCCATTGTTTCACACTAAAAACCCGAATGTTGGAAGTGGGATCTGCAACTGTTGTCAGGTAGGGCTGGGAAATGGTGGAACATGCCCTAATGGGCCCATTAGCAACATCTAATGCTATTCCTTGGATTAATCATACCGATGGTGCTTAACCTGAAACACATTTCTGCAGAGAGTGCATCAATTTAAAACCTTCTAAAAAGTTTGACAAAGTTTCTTTACCACATGGATGTTAAAAAATTACAAATGGAACTAATACTAGGTGTCTATGAAGTTCAGACAACTTTTTATGTTCCTGTTTTCACTGATACTGATACAACTTACAAGCTATAAGTTCACGGAAAATAAATGTCTGAAAGTTACATCCTTTGTTTCAAATTTCCCTCCACAGATTGCTGTAACATCAGTATCTTGCTTTCACAGAATGCCATAGCAGAAGAGGAAATATTAGATTAATGTTGTGAGAATTAAATCCAAATTCTGAGAAAATTTATGCATATTTATATTCGCAGAGGTGAAATACCACATGACAGAGTTTAGTTCTGACTACTAAATGTGGCAGGTTTCTTCAGCAGTGAAAGGGTTAGGCAGCCTGTATTCATGCCATGACTTCATATACACAAAAGGGGCTAACTCTGACATGAACACATTAAACTTTCTCCAAAGATTACACAACTCAAGAATCAGGAACCTCAGATGTTCATAAAATCCATTTTGATCTTGCTCTTGTAATATTAGCATTCTAGTATGAAATTACTCTTCAATATATCAATATACATTCCTGTACACACTGCTTCATCCACATTAATTCACAAACTTATAGACCATTCCTGAGTTCATATTTCTGTTGTATATTCGCACCTACAAAATTATTGACTAGTCACAAGTATACCAGCACACATCATTCAAAAAACAGAACTCCACTGCATTCTGTGTAGCATTGGTTTTTACCCAGTCCATTTTAATGGAATGAAAATAAATTCCAAGATGAGTGGTATGTCCAGCCACTGAATATCCCATACTTGAAAATACATCTTAACACTCACACTTTGCTCTCTGGTCCCTCAGTGTTGTGTCTGAATGAGCCACGAATTCGAGTGAGGTAGAGTGCACAGATGTGTCCATAACTCTTATTGTACCATTCTGGTGTTCGTCCCCTGTAAGAGAATAATTACATTTCAAAGCCATTTTAGCCCACAGTCATGCATGGTTACTCTAACCTTTCACACTCATTCATGACAAAGCATATATATGATATGATTAAGATTGTGAATCCTAGGATGTCTTCTGCCACAAAGTATGGATGGAATGGGATTTTGCTGTTGTTTTTACTGGGTCCTAATGGGTTGTTTGATCCTGTTTGGTATTGCTGCAATTGCAAAATGTATTAGGAAGTGTAGTGTGAAGAATCATGTTAAGGTTGCACTGTCTAAACTGAACAACCTCATCTTCACTGTACAATATACTTGTATGGGACAACTAACGTAGAGTGTGTGTGTACTCGTCAAACACAACTATATTTATTGGTAGAATATAAAGTATTTTCTACATAAGGTACAACTACATTTTTTGGTGCTTGATAATGGCCATCTTCAGGTTGTACATGAAATACTTATTAAGCAGTTATATAAAACATACATGGGCTGTTTAAATGGGGTAGGGAGGGGATAGAGTGGGCACAAGATCTTGTATCTGTCAGAAAGGTTGGGCGGTGTGGGTTATATGAGGGGTCCATGCTGTTACCAAGCTATGTCTAAGCTTATTATAGTTAAATCTATGGTAGGTATCATATTATGTCTATGTGTGCTGTGTAATTACACTAAAGTATAAAATATACAACGTACAATAATTTGTAGTATCTGTAACTATAATTTTAGGTTTATTAACTTACTCTAGTTGTTAGCATCCCACCCCGACAGTAGACAGTCCTGAGCACCCTAACAAGGGGGCCATTTACAGGAAACATAACAGCATACCGACTTTCACTACAAAAACCACAGGCAACCCACAGTCAACACAAAACTTGAAGACACTTTGTGTTTATTCATGGTCACCGACACATTCATATAGCCTGACAATTAAGATGGCACGCACAACGCTAGCATAAGCAGTGCAAGTGATAGTGCCAACAAGTGACAGAGTTCATGCCGCGCTAATATTAACACCAGTGCCAGCGTCTACAACATCCAGCTTGCAAACTCCAGGAGGACAACACAGCTAGCGCTGTAATCTTAGCATATCACACCCCACAAACCTCTCCAGATACATACAGCTGCGATAGAGGCAATACCTCTACAAATCTCAACATGAACATGAACACTGACACTTAAGCTGTAAGTACACTGCCTAGACTTGGCCACTTTTTACATGGATATATATAACACCGATGATTGAACACAGCCACTAACAACTACCCTCTAATATCCATAGGTGGGACCCACCCCTGACCACACTAGATGTGAAACATACAGCTACGCTCCAAAAAAACCAGACTAGCACACAGCCTCGTCTCACATGATGGTCCTAGAGCCCTCCACGAAGATCAGTTTTAGTCATACACAGAGTGTAGAATAATATACTATTAACTAGCTAAGGCCCTGCGCCTTTAACATACACTTGTAGGACAGTTTAGCGAAACTAAGGGGAGTGGTGTTAACCCTTACACTTCATTTTATTTTATATTTACTTCATTTTATTTAGTTTATTCTTATCTCATTTTATTTGTTTGATTCTCGTTTCCACTCACAAACACTGTATGAGAAAATGACACAATAAAGAGAATTATAACTCCACATTTGAAATTGTACAGATGAGATTATTGTGATATTAGCCTGATTTACGTAAAACAGTAAGATACTGCTAACAACTAAAGTTAATAAAACTAAAATTATAGTCACAGATGCTACAAATTATTGTACATTGTATATTTTATACTTTAGTGTAATTACACAGCACACATAGACATAATATGATACCTACCATAGATTTAACTATAATAAGCTTAGACATAGCTTGGTAACAGCATGGACCCCTC
>Ga0136643_10010444_pt1 | contig 13723 bp, 12 predicted proteins | sample TergutLab28metaG_FD_96883 | JGI IMG/M metagenome (GOLD analysis project Ga0136643, IMG submission 96883) | Labiotermes labralis P1 segment gut microbial communities from Petit-Saut dam, French Guiana - Lab288 P1 (version 3) (version 3) | ecosystem: Host-associated > Arthropoda: Insects >...
ATTATAAAACTCCCCAAGAAAGGTGATTTAACGGAATGTAGTAATTGGAGGGGAATAACTCTACTAAACATAATAGGTAAGATACTGGCAACTATTATACACAATAGACTTAAAGAAGAATTGGAGCCTAAAATGAGACCAGAAGAAGCCGGTTTCAGGTCAAACAGAGCGTGTGTGGATCATATCAATACGCTCTGAATAACTGTTGAACAGTCAGTAGAATTTTGTTCACCCCTTCAACTGGTTTTTATAGATTTTCAACGGGCCTTTGACACCTTGGCACGCGATGCAATTCGGCAGGCCCTGAAAGAAAAAGGTGTACCACCAAAAATAATTTCTATCATAGCAGCTATTTATGAGCAATCAACATGTAATGTTGTACAGAAGAATTTGATATCAGAACTGACACCGGTGTTGAATGGAGTAAAACAGGGATGCACTCTTTCACCCCTGTTGTTGTTCAAAGTCACTTTAGATTATGTGATGTCCAAAGTAAGTAAAGAATCTGAAGGTATAAGATGGGGAATATGGGGTAAACTGACGGATCTAGACTACGCCGACAATATATGTTTGTTAACCCACTCAACACGAACTATGCAAAAAATGCTTGAGAGATTAGGGAAAGAAGCCGCAAACGCGGGTTTAAAAATTAATGTACAGAAGACTAAGGAGATGCGAATTGCCCTGACAAACAAAGAGCCCCTCTATATACACAATGAAATAATTGAAAAAGTGACACAATTTACCTATCTGGGAAGTATTATTGATAACATAGGGAGAACAGAGGTGGACATCAAAGCTCGTGTATGAAAGGCCCAAGTAGCATTTAGTGCACTGAACAAGATCTGGCATTCAACGACATACTCAATGCAAACCAAACTTCCCATCTTCAACATGAAAGTGAAAGCAGTTCTACTCTATGGCTGTGAGACTTGGAAAAAGTCGAAATATATAACAACTAAACTGCAAGTCTTTATTAATAAAAGTTTGAGGAAAATACTAAGAATTTTCTGGCCGGACCAGATAACAAATAACGAGTTGTGGAAGCGCACGAAACAACCAAGAATAGGTTTGCAGATCAGGAAACGCAAGTGGGGATGGCTGGAACATACACTGTGGAAACTGATTGATGATATAACCAGACAAGCCCTAGAGTGGAACCCCCAAGTCAAAGGGAGTAGAGGGAGGCTGAAGAACACGTGGCGAAGAACAGTGCTTGAAGTGGCCAAATGAGTAAAAAAGACCTGGGCAGAGATTAAGTGCATTGCCAAGAATAGAGTGCGGTGGAGGAATCTTGTGGATGCCCTGTGTTCCGCGGCAGAATGATGGGACTATTGATTGAAGAACAGAGAGTGGCCTTTGCTTCATACATCATTAACTGATTGGTATTTATAAGCATGATGGAAAGTGTTTACAGCGCGGTATGGACTGATTCCTTATATAAAGCAGATTAAGTTTTGTCTTTAAAAGGTTAACTTACTGTGATGGCTGGGATATCATAAACAGTATAGGAACTCGCTACTGGCTGGACAGTCTGGGGTTTGAACCCCGGTAAGGACGAGATTTTCCAGATCCATCCATACCGGCCCCCAAGCCCCACCCACCATCCTGTACAATGGTATTGGGCCTTATACCCGGAGTTAAGTAGCTGGGGAGTGGATCCACTGAAGGCCAAGTATGAGTACAGCTATACCTCTACCTCCCCTCTGCATCTGCTTGGCATATTACAGAACAGCCTTTACCTTATTAACTTACTACAGAGACACATTATAGCAAACATACCAAATGTTATTTACTGATGCAAAGCATACTATATGACACATTTTTTTCTTTACATTTTATTAACCACAGAGTATTGAAAAAATTAACAACACAGAACTCTGGTTCAGCCATCTTTGATAAAAACAGCAAATGGAATGGAGAAGTTATATTGGACCAAGGCCACATATAGATCACAACTGAATTCACCTGACAACTTTTACTGCACTCTCAAAAGCAAATTTCATCAACATTCAATAAGTAGATTCCCACAACAAATTTTCAGTGGATCAAACCTCTCAATTATGTGTTCATTTAAAAACCTTCCAAGGGGAAGAGAGAGAGAGAGAGAGAGAGAGAGAGAGAGCAAGATACAAAAATTCTCACCTTGATGTATGCTGTAACAGCCTGAGCACACATCCCTACGGATGCAAACATCTCGCCTATTGATAGCAGCAGACCATGATTTTCAGGTAAACTGGCGACAGTGTTCTCAAGTGACATATAGTCTTCTAGCATGTAGTGACAGTGAACTAACTGCTCCTGGTTACGCCCTTTCTCATAATACTCCTTTGCACCCTCCCAGTTCTGACGGTCAGCAAAGTAATCTCCAATTGAATTCCATGCAACTTCCATCTGGATGTCAGACCCTCCTGAGCCCATCTTCATCAACTGTACCACTCTGAACCAATCCCCCAGCTTTTCACGTAAGGATATGGCAAGGTCTCTGAAAATTACAAGTGATTATTAATGGATTGCTTTCCACAAAATCATTTGGAGCTTTATTTTCCATTGACAGAGTATTAAAAATTATTGTTAGGTTCCTGTACTACCATACAATAGTCAATTTAATAGTGCATTTTATCCATGCAAATATATTTCATATATAATATTTAATTCAAAATTCTAGTTAAATTTTAATACAAATTAAAACTGAATGAAAAACTGTAGAAGCAATATTATTATAAAATTGATACCAAATGCAGTGGTCATTTATCACAAACGCACAAGTTGCTTTCAAAAGGGGGGACATGATATAGAACTCACACATCCACTGATGATGGAAACTGAGAAAAATGTGGATAAGGTGAGGTAAAGGTAAAGCAGTCCCATTACAGGCCCAGAGTGGCCCAGAGGGTTCTAGGAAGTTAAGGTTCCCAGATTTCGTGACAACGGCACAGGATGGTGGTAGGTTGTCAGCCTTACGCACCAGCTGCCTTTACCCCCAGGAAATACTCCTGGTACTCATTTCTGTTAGAGAGGCTGAGTCGACCCCAGGGCCATAGTGCGATCGGAAGGATTTTATGTCAATGAAAAATCCAATGACACCAGCTGGAATCGAACCAGCGACCTTCTGATTTGTAGCACAGCACCTTAACCACTGTGCTACCGTGGTCCCCGGATAAGGTGAGGGAACCTGTGAGAATATTTGTTGTTTACACATCAGAATGACAGCAGAGGAGTTGAATATGGACCAGGAAACAGACAAATCTTAGCAACATGAAAAAAGTGTGTGCAAAAATAATCACAAGGAACCTCACTGAAGAACAAAAGATAACATGGAATGGAATTTGTTCTAAATTTTTGAATAAAACTGAAGAGATACCAATTTTTTTAACACTGCAGTCACCTGCAAAAAATGTGGCTTCTTCCAATACTACCCAGAAATGAAGAGTCAATTCATGCTATGGAAAACCCCTGCACCTCTCAGACCAACATAGCTCAAATGTCAAAATCATATATTAAAACAGCAATTCTGGTTTTCTTTGACACCAAATAAACCATCTGGGTTAAATACATACCACCATATTATATGGTTTACCAACTCTCGATTCATGCTTTAATAAAATTACAAAAATGATTTTAAAAAATCAGATTGGTGAAGTCACTGTTGGCTTTTGTAGTAACAAAACACAATGCTGCATAAAGCAATTTTGGTCCACCAGTTTTCTGCAGAAAAACAAATTCCAGTGCCTCAACAAGCTCTGAACGCACCCGACCTTGCACAACATAACGTTTTCTTTTCCCAGAACTGACAAGTTCTATCAAAAGAACTCGTTTTTCGCCAACTGAAGACATTCATAAGAAAATGGCAGTGTACTGAAAGCACTCTCACAAGATGACATCATAGGACACTTCAAGGACTGACAGACTCATATGAAGCAGTGTGTACCTTCTGATAAAAACTTCTTTCAAGAGAATAACACGAAGATACATTAACTTCACTAATAAAGAATGTTTTTGAAATTAACCTTTAGACGCCTAACGTCAACTATAGTTGACGTACAGCACCGCTAACCTCCAAAGTTGCATTTTATATATTTATTCAACAAATATAGGTACCGAATATTTTAAACATGGTATATAATCTCCGTTTTTTTTTTCTCTTCAAAATGAAGTTTGTTTCATAATTCTAACGTATTTGGTTCCTGTATTATTCACGTTTTATATACAGGGTGTGCTAAAATTAAAAAATAAATCCGGCGCCAAAAGGTTAATCTCATCATCTAATAGTCACATGTCATACATCATTCAAAATCCAGTGGCAGCTCATGCTCATGAGTAGAGTGAGATGGCAACTGAGCTTCTTCACACTTTGATATTCTGACATACAGTAAAATTTCCATTTAAGGTTTGTTGGGGAAACAGTAAGTTTGAACAGAAAATGTAGGAAACTTAGCAGTTAGATTTCTGACTATGGATAAATTACTGAATGTCCAATGAGGGAAAATGTTAAACCAAGAAACATCAAATGTGGTTTCCACTCTATCAAGGAACAAAACAGCAGATATACAACACACTTGCAAGTGAATAAATCCAAAATACAATATCCATAGCTATTACAATAACAAGTACAATATCAGTCCACAAGCTTGTCCCAGACTTCACTAGCCACAATCATGATGCATCTTGGTCTATATTACTCACACACATTCCAACATCACGACCACCACCGGGGTTTCCTTTCACAATGCCTCGACCAAAAGTCTTTGTTCACTTGTTACATCAAGTGATACTGACCCATCGCCATAACAGCATGGCGCCACACTCCCTTCTGAGAGTAGTATATTTATTCCTTTGGCATGTGCAGAGTGCAACGATTCCTTGCCGTTCTCAGGAGCTTCTTCCATTCCTCTCTGTTATGTACCTTTTCCTGCCACCCTTTTCCACCAACTATTCTTCCATCATCTTGCCATCTATTTCTTGGTCTACCTCTCAATCTTCTTGTTACCGAATTCATATATAATATTTTTTGGGAATTCTATTTCCTTCCATTCTCTGTACATGCCCAAAACAATGTAATCTATTTAACCTTACTGTCTCTATTATAGTAGGGTTTTTAACACTTGCATAAATTTCTTTATTGGTTAACATCCTCCAATTTTCTTTTTCATTGTCATATACCGGGCCTAAAATTCTGCTGTACACTTTCCTTTCAAAAATTTTCAATTGCTTTCTATCTCTCTTTTTTAGTGTCCAAGTGTTTGATGCATATGTTAAACTTTTGTTTATTATTGTGTTCTGAGAGTAGTATAAGAGTATCTTACATTTAGCTTTCTATTTCTGTCTCTGTCTAAAAACACCCTCCTCTCTTGTGTATGAATGGGCTCAATCCCACGGGAAATTCTTTGCCTGAGTCACATCTGGCTCTACTGACAAGAACTGTGTCTTACATGTTTCAGCTACAATTAGACAGAATTCACAGATAACGTCATATCATACTGTATGGCTCTTAAACTTCCTCACTTGTATCAAAACACAGCAGAATGTATCCAGCAGATACAAACACACATTTTCAGTTCTTAAGAAATGATTAAATTATACAGCCTGCACTCCTCAGTAGCAATTGATTTGTAACATTACTCACCTTCTGTCCGCCTCAAGGTATAGCTTCTCTGCTTCATCAAAATTCTTAAAGTATGCTGCTACTTCAGCTTTCTTCAGTGTGTCATTATGTATGTTATGCAGATGCTTCACAAACTGAATCCCTGGATAGTCACTGCAGCGAACGAAAGCGGCCTCAGCTGTTGGAAAGTCCAGCCCTTTGACAGCTGCTTCAGCCAGTAATCGCCTTTGGGAGAAACAAATCTTTACATAAATTACTGCGTAAGATTTGAAAACTTATATTTAGTCCATGAAGTAAAATTCGAAAGATCATAACATGGAAAGAGAGTAAACTGTCTCTGACCCCATGCAGAAGATCATAAAAGTGCCTCTAAGGAGACACCTTGACAGTTCTGACCTTAACACCAGACAGAGGTCAACAGTCTCCTTCACACTCATGCTTCCCTAGGACCAAACATGCCAGATGAACCCAGATCACTCTGAACATGTCAGCAAAACAAACCCTGTCTCTGCAAGAAAATGGATTCCACTCATCCAGCCCAAAGCCCATTATTTGACTCACTAAGCTATACCAGCCCATTCTGGTATACCATGAACAGCAAAAATACAAAACACAGATAAGTATTTCCACAATTCAACAAAGGGGCACGCGGTGGCGCAGTTTGTACAGGTACTGTGCTACAAGCCGGAAGGTTGACGATTCGATCCCTGATGGTGTCATTGGAATTTTCCATTGACGTAATCCTTCCAGCTGCACTATGGCCCTGGGGTAGACTCAGCCTCTAACAGAAATGAGTACCAGGAATATTTCTTTGGGGGTGAAGGCGGCCGGTGCGTAAGGCTGACAACCTTACCACCATCATGTGCCGAATGTCTTGAAATCTGGGAGCCTCAACCTCCTGGAACCCTCAGGGCCTGTCCAGGCCTGTAATGGGATTGCTTTATCTTTACAATTCAACAAACATTTGCACCCAGAAATTATGAGACACATCACACAGTAAGCCACGTGAGGTAAGCCTGATACCACCTATCTCGTTATGACACTTTTCAAAATTTCCGGTATTGTGACCATTTAGACATTTGAAATAGGTAAAATATTGATACCGGTCACTCTGAGATCATGGAAGTTGACATAATAATAAATCTTTCATATATAATTGTTAAAAGTTTCCCTCCCTGTCCTCAATATTTTATTTGCATTCATTAATTCATTTATTCCGCTGGAATGTGCAGAATGTGATGATTTCTTGCCATTCTCAGAAGCTTCTTCCTTTCCTCTCTGTTAAGTACAGTTTCTTGCCACACTTCTCTGCCAACTATTCTTCCATCCTCTCTCACTTCATCTTGCCATCTATTTCTTGGTCTACCTCTCAATCTTGTTGTTCCCAAATTCATATATAAAACTCTTTTGGGAATTCTATTTTCTTCCATTCTCTGTACATGCCCAAACCAATGTAATCTCTTTAACCTTATTGTCTCTGTCTATCAGATAGGGTAGGAGGGACCCTTGAGCTTGGTTGCAACCCTCCTAGGAGAAGGACAATCCAAAATCAAACCAAGGGTAGATGACGTTCTGGAAGCTGTGGTGAAAACAAGTTGTATAAGGGAGTAAAATCTCGTAAAAAATCCCGGTCCTTCAGGCTGAGGGCTTTATGACAGGCTAACCACCCAGCTAAGTAAAAAATATATGGTTACAATTTTCTTCGAGATTTTATTGTATACTGTATTATATTCTCAGTTAGTGTACCACATAGATCACACACCAGTGAAATGGTGAACAACTCTGATTACCTGCGATGGACGGGGAATAAAAAGGTCATTGGTGAAGTTACCATCAAAGCACTTTCATGGCTATGAAAGTACTGTGCAAAATGTCAAGTCAAAATAACTGCTCTCTGGTTTGAAAATTGATGTCAATTATATAACCACTCAACCGTAACATCAGAACACACACATAAAAACTGCATGTAGTTGTAAAGGGTGAAGGTCTCACCGCAATATGCCGTGCAGCCATAGAGGAAAGGCAGAGGTGCAATTTTTATATATAAAAAAAAAAAGATAAAGTGTTCCCGTTAAAGGCCCGGTGTGGCCCAGAGGTTGGGTAGAGGTATAGCTCTACTCTTCCATGACCGCGGCACTAGAAGGGGGTGAGTGGTCAGCAGCACACCCTGGCCACACTTTACCCCCGGGAAAGACCCGGTACCTCATTTCACAGGAGGCTGGGTGGGCCCCAGGGCCAGTCCTGACGGACGGAAAATCTCACCCCACCGGGATTTGATCCTGGACCGTCCGTCCAGCCCGTAGTCAGTCGCTATACCGACTGAGCTACCCGGCCCACAATTTTTATATATTGTATATACATATAAAGAAGGCAGCCGTCTATATCTTCTTGTACAAATCACAACAAAGCATAGGAAACTTAAACAACTACTGTTTAAATGCCTTTGCCACCATGGCAAATCTACATTGACCATACAGAGAACATCTCACCCTCAAAGACGTCACCACCAGATATCAAAACAGCACATCTTCCACCCAACACGCAAAGCAATTTTACTATTATGTTTACTGCTCAATATGTAAAATATCACATCTGAATTTTACCTTAATAATACATTTTATATAGAATTACCACGAATATTTTAACTATGAGATCTCATAACTTTCAAAGCACCAACAACTGTACATACAAACCACTCTGAAGACTAGCCTGAAGATGGCTCTGTATACAAGCTGAAACATGTAGCTAGAAATACAACTAATATGTCTAATAAACTGAGAGTTGTTTATGACTGTACAATTTTACACTACATATATTCAGCAGAGGTGTGATCTACTCATTTTAAACCACGGTTTCAGAAGGGGGTGCGTGATCAACTCTATGCTCCTGCCACTTTAACGCTCGGAAAAAGCCCCAGTACCCATTGTGAGGTTTTATATACCCCTCAATAAATTTGTCACATAAGGAGAAAATAGAAGGAAAATGTCTGTGGATAACCCACAAAGCCAACCCAGTACATTTTCATTTCCACCACGTACAGTTCAACGTTAGATATTTACCAAAGCCTCGGATGCGGATTCTCTTCAATGAAGGTGGTAGCCTCTGCAATGCCAACTTTCTCCAGCAAGTCACGAGTGTCTCTTAGGGACTTCACTTCTAAATCCAGCAGATGCTCTGCTCTGGGATGTTCTGGATTTTGCATTATCTCATCTAACAACACTGCTCTGATTTCAAGTTCCTGTAACGTTACAAATAAAGACTTCTAATTACTGAAGATGTGATAAAAGTGTGTAAAGTGGCAATACAATCTTCACTTCAGATGTATGGTCAGTTGTGGAAAGTAAATACCACCTCAAATAAGAGCGTATAACGTTACCGCTTTCTGAATATGTTATTGGCCTTAAAACAAGTACATGATGAACACATAAATATACGTCGGCACAACATGTATCGATTGGAGTCACAGGCTACATGTTTCGACCTGTTAACAGGTCATCATCAGGCCTCTAGGAGAACAAGTCAAAGGTACTGTTAAGAAATTGGGATCCCAATATTATTTACAGTTGTAAACAAATATAAAATCTGGTACTGGATAAAATATAATACATACATTATCTAGTTAAAACAATTAAAACATGAGTGGGTATTTGACACCTAGGACGGTGTTCATCAACATTAAATTGTTTTTTGACGTGTTAACAGGTCAAAACATGTAGCCTATTACTCCAATAAATACTTGTTGTGCTGATGTATATTAGTGTGTTCATTACATACGTCATCAGAGCACTTCGTGATGCCTTCTCTAAACTTAAAAACAAGTATGTTGTCATATTGTTATTAGTAGTTTTAAATATTTTCTTCATCTGGATCTGTTGTACAAATTTTGTAATGCTCTACTTGTTTCACCTGAAAAGAACAGATGTAGCCGGAGCTGAGTATGGGCTCCTCTGGTTCAAGACCTCGTAAAATGTACATGCGTGTCTTCTCCATGATGGCCAGCATTTCAGGATTGTCAGAAGCCCACTTCATGGCCCACACATCTTTTCTTTCAAATTTGGACAGTTCTCTACTGTTGTTGTTACCCATAAGTGAAATATCCAGGGCATCTCCTGGACCTGGCAATGAATTGGATGAAGAAAGCAAAGGAGATTCCAGATCCAGAAATGTTAGTACACCTGTCATGTCAATTACTGACAAACGCCTGTAACAATAGGAACATGACTTGTACAGTATTTGATTCTGGTTTTATGCATAATGGATAACACAGAAAACCACATGCAAGAGTAGCAATTAAATAATCTAAAGCATAATGACACTGTAGCAACTGGAGAGGTTATGCAGCATAAAATGATGGTAACAGGTAAAAGTTTGGAAATAGTTATGACCACTGACAAGGTGACTTCACCACACATTCATTTCATGCAGTTCAAACACAAGGTATGAAACCAGGATATTTATGATGATTAAATACAAGTACCAAATTTATCATATTTACATAAAACTGACATAATTTATGGGAACCAAAATACAGCCTTGTACCTACGTGGTATTGCAGTTGATAGCAAGCTTGTATGGACGACAGTTAAGGGTGTAACGGTTGGTAAGAGCAACTTGAGGCAAGGAATAACGTTGTAACGATCCAGATTCACGTCCAATAACCAGCGCTTTCTCCGAAGCAGCCAAGCAGCATATTGGATCAGCAGTTGCTTGCATGTTGGTTGTTGGTTGCTGGCACAAGGAAGCAATATTACAGCTGAAAATGGCAAATTCTTCATTATCAGAAATACAATGGAACTAAATATGCTTCTCATAGTTGGATGCAAAATGCTGTAAACTCTTATTCTTATAACAAAACCAACTTGATGCACTAATTTCTCAAACTTATTTTTGGAATAAAACTCCACATGTTTCGGACAGTTCCTCTGTCCATCATCAGGAGTTTTTCACTGTACATACAGCAATGTTATACATCATACAGGTTTTTCTCTGCATATTTTGTTATACCATATTGCCACATTGGTTTTGTACAGTTTCTCTTTGGTGTTCCTATACTGATATATTTCCTTTGCCTGTTCAGCATTGATAAATTTGACATTCAGGTGACCGTGGATCGTGATATATTCTTATAATAAAACCAACTAGATGCACTAATTTCTCAAATTTATTTTTGGAATAAAACTCCACATGTTTCGGACAGTTCCTCTGTCCATCATCAGGAGTTTATCACTAAACACTGTACTGAATGTCAAATGTTATTAACTGTTCATAGAAGCGTACAACTATAAACAAAGCAATCTTCTTTGACATATGGCACAGGCCGGATGCCCTGGGACATCTGTGATGATGATGATGATGATAATAATAATAATAATAATCAGTTCATCGAGCCATATGTTGATGCAGAAGATAAAATGAAACCACGAATCTCTATTGCGTCCATCCAAATGGATTGTTCACACAATAGCATCTCATGTTACACAAACTATTCAACTGAATATTGCTCAGTAAACTAACCAACACACAAAGGCATACTCAAGAGTTCCTGGATTGAATTGATTCCAAAACATACACTTACGTTCGATAGTGGTCATTGTCATCCTCTTAGAAGTTTATGCAAAGGTAAAGCAATTGCATTACAGGCCTGGACAGGCCTTCAGACTTCCAGGAGTTTGAGGCTCCCAGATTTCAAGACAATCGGCACATGAAGGTGGCAATTTTGTCAGTCCTATGCACCGGCCACCTTTACCCCCAGGAAATATACCTGGTACTCATTTCTGTTGGAGGCTGAGTCGACCCTAGGGCCATAGTGCGGACGGAAGGATTATGTTAATAAAAAATTCCAATGACAACATCAGGAATCGAACCTGCGACCTTCTGGCTTGTAGTGTAGTGTCTCAACCAACTGCACCACCACTCAACCAACAGCACCACCGCTTGCCTCCTAATCGTTTATGCAATGTGTCAAAATTTCTGCCACTGCTGAAACTTATTCTTAGTAAGCATATGTGTGATGATAAAAAATGGTTCCTGAATTTCAGGAACATCCTAAAAATGATGTAATTGTAGGTGTGATTTCATTCTTGGAAACAAGAACAAATCAAAATGGGCCAAATCAGAAGATGAATGAGCGTGGAAGACTGCAGCCATATTTGTAGTGGCCAAAAACTGCTGCGACAAAGCACTGTTTGCTGGTACAGTGTCATGCTTGACCAACCAGTCATGGTTCCACCACAGCTGTGGACCTTGCTCCCTCAGGTGTTGCAAAACTTCACAGTAGTAATGATGATTAATCACATGGATTGGAGGAATATATTACTGACCAACCACACCCACACAGTCAAAAACAATCACCCAAATGCTCTGGATGTTTGACTTGACTTGCCTCACTTTCTTCAGTTGTTTTCCTACGACAGGACTGGTGTTTCTTTCCTAGATCATTACAGTGAATCCAGGTTTTGTTTCCTGTGTTTCTGATATGGCTGTCCTGATTCTGAAGCAAAACTTCAGGCAAATGTGTTGTTCCTTCAAATCAATCATGAATTGCACTTTTCATGCACCATGATAAACAACAGAAGTGAGGCAGTGCAGGTTATGGTTGCAAAAGTAAGACTAAGAATAGCGATACTGAGGTACCTACTATCGGAAAGCTGCGCTACTTGCTGCTCTTGGTCCTAGCGGAAAGCTTGGGAACTTCTGGATATGCCTTCACATGTCGCAGGCCAAAAATTCTCAGTCTTTTTCAGCTACTGGATAAGTTTTGTATGCAAAACATTTATTAAATTAGCAAGGGAATATCCATTCTAGTGTCACGTGCAAGTTAACAATATTGTTCATAGGTCTACATAATATTTGACATTTTGCTTCACAAATAAATGCAAAACAAAAAAGTTTAACAAATCCTTGACAAATATTAACATAACAGATATTTTTTGGTAATTGACATTTTTCATCACAAAATTTCCATTTGGGGAAAGCATTTAATAAAATTGGATTTGAATTACAGAATGCATATGGATTCTGCGCACATTGTTAAACGAACTAAGAAACAAAGAAACATAACCAAACTTTAAACCCAAGTCACCTCAAAATAATAAAAGGAACATACCGTGGGATTCTGAAAACCTTCACAAACAAAAGGGCATGAGCATAGCAAATAAACCTACATGGATTCTGAAGAATATGAAACCAAAGCACAAGTTTCACTGACCTCATGTGATCTATCAAGGTCCTGTATCACTTCTGCAACTCCAGACGGTGTATCATCAATATGATAGAGCCTCTCCTTGCGCTGCCGTGAACCTAAAACCACAGAACGAATTTCAAGACATCCATATCAATACCTCAAGTATAGTTTTGTAATTTATGAGTACGAACTTTTAATCCAACAGAACTTCAGAATAATGTACAGATGTTCACTGCAGCAGATTAATAAATTTAGCATTAAAACTATATATATTTATACACACACACATCACATCACAATATTCTCACATATTGAAAACCCTGATGTTAGTATAGCAGCTAATTTGGAAGGTTTCTGTCTTAACACCAACATGAATTCAAGCATTTGAAGGTAGGTTTATAAATTTGTCCAAGAACTTATAATTTCATAACATCAGTATTTATGTTCCATGGTAGTACTCAGCAACAGTATGTCACTGTGTGACATGTTCAGAAATTTACATGTGTCACTCACACATTTTTAGTGTAGTTGGTATAGTGACTGGCTACAGGCTGGACAGTCCGTGGATCAAATCCTGGTTGGGGCAAGATTTTCCACACCTGTCCAGACCGGCCCTGGGGCCCATCCAGCCTCCTGCACAAAGGATACCGGGTCTTTCCTGGGTGTAAAGAGCGGCCAGGGCATGACACTGACCCTCCACCCCCTTCTAATGCCGTGGTCAAGAAAGAGTAGAGCTATACCTCTACTCCACCTATGGGCTGTACAGCCTGTACAGAGCCTCAGTGCCTGTACAGTACAGCTATACCTCTACTCCACCTATGGGCCGTACGGGCCACACAGAGCCTCAGTGCCTGTACAGTAGAGCTATACCTCTACTCCACCTATGGGCCGTACAGCCTGTACAGAGCCTCAGTGCCTGTACAGTAGAGCTATAC
>Ga0136643_10010445_pt1 | contig 13723 bp, 6 predicted proteins | sample TergutLab28metaG_FD_96883 | JGI IMG/M metagenome (GOLD analysis project Ga0136643, IMG submission 96883) | Labiotermes labralis P1 segment gut microbial communities from Petit-Saut dam, French Guiana - Lab288 P1 (version 3) (version 3) | ecosystem: Host-associated > Arthropoda: Insects >...
GTGGCACTGAGCAGGTTCCTCCCCCCCCCCCACCCCACATACTTTGATTTTCGTCTGTTAGGGCCATTCCACCTATTCCCCATACTCACCACTGATTCACGCACCACCGAAACTACATAATTTTCGCAATCGATTATTTAAATAAACAACTTTGTCTTCTTTTCTTTTCTTTTCATATTTCTGTGGCATTCATCAGTGAAGAAAATCCATATAACAAGATACTGACAGTACTGTTAGTCACCTCAAACTGCAACTCCTGAATAACCAAACTACACTGTACTCTAATAGCTGCAACACACAGCACGTTTATCGTTTTAAACGGCAGAATAAGCAGATTCTCCTAACCTCGCCCAAAAACTTCAGAACCAGTAACTAAGTTGCCACTGCATTATTGTGGCATCCTTCAAACTGGTAAAACGAAACCATTTGCACCGGTACCGCATGTACGAATACAACTGAAAGTAACTCGTGTACCAAGTTTGAAACCGCATTTGTGAGCCGTACTTCTCTCCCCCCAACCCCCTACACAAATTGTGTTTGGGCGTTCATCGCATGTTGTGAATCCCACTGAAGCTTCCGTGTCATCTTCCAATAAAGATGAACAGAATTATAACTAACTTCCGTAAACCGAATACAGTTGCTTACTATCTGAAATGGTCGTTGATTTGGGGAAATGAAATCGATATTAATAATGATTTAAAGTTGTCGCCGCGGCAGAAAAATTTTCTTAGCAGAACGCAGAGCTAGCGTCTTCTGAGATACGCAGAATAAATTTGTGAATACGCTCATATATGATCCCTAATACATAGCAGGTTTTTCGTAGATTCCTACTCTGATATTGCATTTTACGTAAAAAGTGATAAACACAGAGAGCGTGTTTACTGTACAATTTCAGCCGGGCAACAAAATTTTGAATTACGGATTAATCAGCTTTCATATTTAGATGATACGAGTAAATTGGTGTACTTTTATAATTATTATTCTATCCGATTTAGTGACACTAAAATTCTATTTTTTATTTGATATATCAGGGAAATGTAATTGTAAACATTTTACTTATATATTTAAAAACAATATTGCTTTTACGTTCATAAAATCTTATATTTCGTGACGGCTAAAAATTTGTGCGTATACTCACCCATTTCGAGCTCTAAATTCCCCCCCAAAATATGTAGTACTAAAGCAGACAAATTCAGAGAGGCCCCGCCTCGATCACTTACCTGAAAACACAAGCATAAAAGCATTATTCACAGAATTCCACGTTATCAAACATAAAAAAGATGGCAATATTCAGTACATTAACTCAGACACTTCTTAGTAACGTAGGCATGTTACTGTTGTGCCTCCGGACAGATTATACTGGACACAGGTTGTTGTGGAAAAAGGGGGTGAGGTAGGGGGGAGGTGAAGCCTGGAAACGAGCAAACACGAATTAATTATTATTGTAGCGGATTTAGATGGGGGATTATTTTGAATCAAACGAAGGTTTATATGTACCAATATACGTGCTGAACTGGCTGGTGACATTATTCCTAAATTGCTACACAGGGCGTTTTCAACCGCGGAAAAATCATGACCTGTAAGAGTAATGGTAATATGATGCCGGTAATTGTAGGATGGAAATGAGAACGGTTCAGGGTTTGGTAGGCTCTCTACGGGTGTGATGACGGATTATAGGCGACAGATGCGTGTATAATCCCCCCCATGCCGTCATATTTATATCCTCTTTAATAATAGATATTTCAGGATAGAAATTATTGTGTATTGGTTTTGGGGAATTTCTGTTACTATTCACCATCATTATCATTCGTCAAATACATAACCAATACACTACAGCTTAGTCATTACTTAGAAGATGATGGCAGTTCAACATAAATATAATGCTAAAAATGCTTTTCTGAGCTCCTTCAGAAGGTTAGGTTTTTCATTACATAACACAATGGGAAGTAAATGATAAGACCCATTTATAATACAACGTACTGTGTCGCTCAGTTTTTCATTATTCATGAGCTGACTGAACAGCCGCGAGGCCAATTACTACATTGGATTAATCAGAAACAAAATAAACAAATACGAGATAAACGTAAACTTTAATAGCTGAAGCTATAAACAAAAAGCCCAATAATGTGTGCAACATTAAGATTTAATATCCTTAAAATTAATATTTAAATAGACAAAACTAAATTTAAGTGATTTACAATGCGTGTTAAAGGAAACCAAAGTTATTCCATTCCCCTAATCAGCAAGCTTGAGCAAAAAATAAATATATAAAATACAATAATCAGCTGATAAAATTAAACATCCATTTGGGTAAAGTGCGTACTTCACGTGTATTCAGTACGGTCACACTCAAGATCCTGAGTGTGGTTCATGACGCGAAATAAGTCAATAGTATGGCACAAGAGAAGCCTAAATGAATAAGTGCTCTCTGTTTTTGCACACTTATTCCCGAACAGCGTACTACTTGTGATACAATGTTTATTTATTGCATGGATTTATTTATAAAAGTATACATGTACGTTATACAGGCCTATATGTATTTAGGGCAGAAGAGATAGAACGCCATGTCACCTTTGCTTCGGCACTATGTAGCCTGACTGCCTAGCTTCCACGCACCGACAATTTAAACCCCGGGGAATGAGCCTGCCATTACGCACTGGATGGAGAAAGGGTGACCTAGCAGCCAGGCTTAACACGGTGGCGAATATTCATTCATACCTTTTACTAATTTAACTCCTGCAGACCTAACACCAGCCAGCGCTTATCTAGCCTCATACAAATTTAAATTCTGCATCTCTGACCCCACTTCCAATTTATTCGAAAACTTACACCGATGAACATCCGCTGATCTGAAATCTCTTTATATTTACTAATTTTTATACAAATTAACTTCACGTCTAACCCCACTCTATCTACGTACTAGAAAGCAGTTTCACAATACTTTTAAATATCTAATTTCAAAAATTTAACAAATAATGTATTTTTAAGCATTATGCTTTGTGCAAATTGATTATAATATTCGCCGTCTTTGAGAAACTCGAAAAATCGCTTTTTAAGCAAAATAACATTTGTAGTCGATAAATTTGAAGCAATATTACAATCTCATGATAAGTTATAGTGTAGACCACAATACTCAATTTTTATCCCAGTATTTAACCAACTTGATGCACAAAATTTGTATCACAGTAAGTTTTATTTCGTGCCTCTACATGTTTCGAGCACATGTGCTCGAAACATGTAGAGGCACGAAATTAAAACTTATTGTGATACAAATTTTGTGCATCAAGTTGGTTAAATACTGAGATAAATATACTGAGATGTACGGATCAGCAAAACGTCAATAAAGCCTAATACTCGTATTTCACCGAAACGCGCTCTTTTCTTCGGATACGGAAATACGACTTCCCAGAATTTCACTTATATGCATCACTTCGCTCACTGTAAGCAAATAGCATGTTATATACAGAAAAACTTCTCGTCCCTCGAAATTAAACAGTGGCTGAAATGATACAGTGTGAGAATTTATTTACTCCAATTAACTTTCTCACTCCACGCGGGAGCCCGATTTCAATCGCAGGTCAGTAAATTGGGGTTGACGGAGGAAAAAGCGGCAGGGAGAATGGTATTTTTCGCCACGTATTCGGTTGTCTCCAGTCGGTATTATTTCTATATCGCTTCATAGTCATTAATTCATCTATCAACGACGCCTTGCACTGTCACTAAGTGACAGCGTCAGTTAGAAGTCTATTCACAAAACAAATTTCTTCGATTACGCCAACACCGGAATATAACATTACAGTGGGTCTTCCTATAGTAGTTTACCCCCAGATATGCTGGCGAATATGAATGTGTAACGATTATTCAAAACAACTAAAAGCAGCGGTATTGCAGTGACACATGACGCTACAGACTGGCGGAAGTTTTCTTATAATAAATCCAACGAGATGCACTAACTTCAAAACTTTATTTTTGGAATAAAACTCTAAATGTTTCGGACAGTTTCTCTGTCCATCATCAGGAATTTAGCACTGTACACACAGCAATACATACAGGTTATGCTGACTCCCTGCTAGCAAGCAGTCAGCATAACCTGTATGACATACACCATTGCTGTGTGTACAGTGCTAAATTCCTGGTGAAGGACAGAGAAACTGTCCGAAATATTTCAAGTTTCATTCCAAAAATAAATTTGAGAAATTAATGCATCTCGTTGGTTTTATTATAAGAATATATCACGATGCGCGGTCCTCTGAATGCCACGTTTGACCGAAGTGTATCCAAAGTTCTCAGATATTCCACTATACAAGAACGTAGATGGAAGGATAACTGAGCAGCAGAGTGGCGTCTGTAGGGATCGGGCAGATTAGGGAAATTATATGCAATTAGAATAGACGCACTAGGTGGAAACTCTTAATATCATTATTGAAAATATCTGAAATTTTTAACCCTCTGCTTTACGGGTACAGAAACAGGGAACTATAAAGCACTGGGCACAAAACATAATAGTAAAAAATAAAATAATGAATTCCTAATGCGTAGTAGAAGAAATTATGACATGTTCAAGTATGCCACACTGTAGTTTACTGTAGTGCAAATATGCTATAGCAATCATTACGGGATGTTTCCAATCCGACATGAAAGACTTATTCCTAAGCTTCGTAATGAAAGTTCAAAAGAATGTCATTTATTGAAATCTTTCCGATTCACGCTACATATTCCTATTCCTTTATTCTGTACCGTGGAAAAACCTAAAAGAACTAGACGAAAACTATTGCTACTTGCTCTTCGGCAAACAACACTTTCTGCAAAACTTAAAAAGCCCGAGTGATGTTTAAATAATTCAACGTGTAATTCCTTACTCTAACAGGGATTACGCTAAGATAAAATAGTTTGTCACTCCATTAATTTTAAATCTGGTTCAATAGTCTTAGGGAAGAGATAAGAAAACATAAATAAAGATCGCCTGCAACGCTTGAGAACCGAATAGACAAATACTTAGGAATGTTGAGTGTCCATTTATTATAACGCTTCAAGAATTTAATAAAGCTCAGCAAACCGAAAAATCTCACGGATATTTCGTAAAATGACCAACAAGTCGCCAGTAAAATGACGTAAACCAAGTTTCGTAAATTGTGCAGGACTTCTTGCGTAATCGCAGAAAGGGATAAAGAGAATATTTAGGAAATATTGCTGGTTTTCTAAGAATCAAAAAAAAATCTATTAAATATTTAGCCCAGCCATCCTGTATTTTCTTAATTCTACAAAGACCCGTTTTGTGCTTAAAGAGGAAGGCTTCTGACGTGTATTCGACAGGCGCTTGGTTCGAATCTTGGTTCGGCCACCTACTGTCTTAAAATAGTTCTATGGTGAAACAGACACCCTTCGGTCACAGCCGTTCTTATCCAAGGGTTATCAAATTATTATCAAAATCGGCGGCGCACAAAGTTTGTAGTTCACAACATCCTAAAAATTGCGGTCCAAAGTTTCTGGGTCATTAAGAAAATGGCAGTTTACTGAAATTATGTTGTTTACATAAAAACAAAACTTTAATTCCACAGACTCAAATGCTGTTCTTGATAGAATACAAATTTCCGCTTCATCAAACATTTCTTCGAAGATGAGGCCTGGGATTTTGTGCAGCGACTTCGTAAGGAAATAAAAAATAATATTTCACAAGATCCTGTTAGAAATAAGACATCAACTAAAACACGGCTTAAAACGTCGCAGTTTTTCGAAGCTCTTTACAGACAGCTGCACGCACACGCTTACACACACACACACACACACACAACAAAAATGTTCTAATACGTGGTAATAAAACCAACTAGATGCACTAATTTCTCAAATTTATTTTTGGAATAAAACTCTACATGTTTCGGACAGTTCCTCTGTCCATCATCAGACGTTTTTCACTTACACGCAGCATTGGTATATGTCATATAAGTTAGCTGACAGCAGGGCCAGGACGGAACTGCAGTTCCGTCCTGATCCTGCTCGCAAGCTGTCAGCAAACCTGTATGACATATACCATTGCTGTGTTGACAGTGAAAAACTCCTGATGATGGACAGAGGAACTCTCCGAAATATGTAGAGTTTTATACCAAAAATAAATTTGAGAAATTATAGCATCTAGTTGACTTTATTATAAGAATTTATCTCGATGCACGGTCACCTTTACCTCAAATACAACAGAAATGCTTAAGTCTTTCTTAAGGACTGAGATGCTGACACTGGAAAGAAGTCACGACGAGCAAGCTTTGCCTAAGAAAGAACGCATTGTTACATCCTTATACAGCTTCATTATAGGAGGCACTGGCCTGCTTATTCACACTGCTCAGTGAAATGCATTATAAATTCTTTAACACATCTACACTTACAATGTAACTACAACAATTACTTTTAGCTGCCTAAGCAAGACATAAAAAGCTAATAGACTATTCTTTTGTACCGAATATTGTGACACATTCCTGTGATTCTGGTTGAGGTTTGCGTTTCTAAAGGCAGAATCACAACATAACTCAGATCTGCATTATAGACTCAGAATGTTTTATAATTTTATGCACAACGATAATTAAAATCCTCTCTACGTTGATCAGTGCTAAAATATTAAAATTGTAATCAAACGAGGTTTATGTCATAAATATTACATTCACTTCTATTAATTAAAAATTAAAATCAAACACTGCCATGAGCTGATACGTCAATCTATCTGGAAGGTTTTATTTACCCTCTCTATGCAAATCCCCTTGTTAAAAACGTATCCTGTTTTAATTGTTCCATGTAACAAGCGTTACTTAGTATTATAAATTTTCGTGTCATTCTTTCTGCTTTTTTATGCTGCTCAGATTATATATACTTACAATGTACACCTGTTGTTGGAATCAGCCTGGTTGCGGTGAGGTGTTTCTGTCCATTTTACTTCGTCGATACATTTTTTTCATTTTTAAAGGTTTCTGTCAAAACGTTTATGCGATTTGACAAAGTGAGTAAAAAAATGGAAATATTCCAGTTTGCATACGTGTTTTGCGAGTGAATCCTGCGAATGTGAGGACATTAATTTTGTTTAGGCATCAAAAGACGAAAGACACGTCGCCGTCGTCTTGACGACGACGACGAAACTAACAACATAATAATCATGGTGAACCAAAGATATGGCTTGTTTTCGTCACAGAGGGTAAATCTAAGTTTGTGATATTCTTGGTTCTTACGACGTGTATCACTGTAGGTATCTGTCGGCATGTCAGAAGAATCCGCTGCCGCTGAACCACTACACAAAAAGTAATAAATTATTTCAAACAGCCGGGAATTTTTAACGTTTTATTTCGCAAAATATTCATAATTTTGTATACATTCGTACATCACTTCCTTAAAAAAAACAGTAAGGTCATATGTTAAATATCGACCGAAACTGCATTCGCTAGGCAAAACTAAGTTTAAATTCATTTATCAAAACACATCAGCAAATTTATCGAGTAATTAAAAAGATGAAATACGTAGACAGATGTGATGTTCATATTACGTGTAATTTTTATTATTCGGAGTTGGAAATTGAGGAGTTAAGGGGAGGGAATGATAGGTAATATGTCCATACTCCGAGCTGGGGAGGATATCATTCACATAAGACAAACATTTAAATGTTCAGATTCGCAAAGAAGACAGGAAAATTTTTGGCAAAAAGGGGGTGAAGTTTAAATGAGGAAAAATCAGATGAGAAAAGTTTAGGGTGCAACAAAACTACATGAATAAGAAACGTAGGGAAATTTTTATAGAACGTGAGATGCAAGTGGCAATATTATACGAGGAAGAAACGACTAGAGGCGAAAGAAAATGTATCGATTCAAATATTATTATTATGGGAGCCAGAATAATACTATTAGGTAATGCATACTGGTTAAGAGTGTTAGGTGTGCTGCGCACTGCAAGATACCTGCTGTTAGCGGATGCAGCACCATACGTTTTGTATTTCCTAAGCCTATGGTTTGACTCATCTAGTAGATTATTCACAACCATATTCACCTTCATCCCGTTAGTGCAAAATTTTATTATAATTGTTTTCAAGTGTTATTCCTTACAAGAAACAGTTTAATACCAAACTAGCTACAGAGTTACATTTAAACCATACAGTCGCCCATGTCTCATTATTTGACTTGAGCAGTATGGAGAAGCACATTTTCTTTTATAATTTGAAGGATGAAAAGAGAATCATGAGAGTAGTCGTGAGTCATTCAACAATTCTGCACTCACATGTCGCTGCTTTTACACCTGACAGTGAAGGGATACAGAGAGAGGTCATTCCGAGTAAATCTATTCCTTCATAACAAAACCTAAGCGGGCTAAAATGCTTTTCATTTATAAATGTATAAAGCAAATAATAACAACATCATTCTCTTGAAAAGCAACCCGCATCAACCGTGTTTTGCTCGTATGTTTAGCATCGCCAGTGTCGATTGTAACCTGACGCCCGGTATTGAATGGGTTGGAGTTTACAGGCGGGCGTGTGTATGAGTCCCTTGACGAAGGGCATCACTATCCCCTTGCTTTAGTCTACCAGAGTAACAATACCAACCCGTTGGTCACCACCCAGGACGATGTCCTGGGCGGGGGGGTGGAGATGCGCAGTATGTTATTGGCTACACAGATCGACAGCAAACTGATACAGGACATGGTACACTACATGCCTGACAAAGCAATACAGTCCACATCCTAAAATATGCACGGTTTAACTGTCGCACACAACATGGCCTCACCGAACCACAATTCTACGCTCACCGTAGCCTGCTCTCAATGTCACAGCGGTGGCCATATCTCCTGACTGAACTTCAAAATTTGCAGAATATCAAGTAACATCGCACGCATCTATGAACATAGACAGTAAATCGCATAGCATTGTCATTTATCTATTATCTGTAATCCCTTGCGCTATATCCGCCATCCAAGGTACTATTCGATAGTTTTACCCCACTGTTGCTACAACGTGGAGACATCGGATTTGTCCAAATGTGTGAATGACAAGGTCGGAAATGTACCTACATGCAGATAGGACACAGCATACAGCAGCTGCTTTATCGGTCGGGGTTTTTGAACGTAACAATGGTAACATTCTGACAGCATTTCAGTTCATTCAACGTACACGATAAATAGTCAATCCTAATAGCCGGTGGAGGGGGGGGGTTGATTTACAAATTAGATTTATATTCGGATTTACCTGTATATATGTAGCTACGCAAAAAGTATCTGCACTCCAATCATAACTAAGCACAGAAATTTTGAAGCAGCACTGTATTTACTGACCACGTAATTCGCTTGTGCAAGTGACCTGACACACTTTGCTAAACTGGCCTAAAAGAAATAAGAACACACGATGGAGGGACTTTTTTATTTGTTTAGTTTGCATTCAAATTTTTCTTTAGCATAAAAAGAAACGTAAAGTAATAAACTTTATTATTTCCCGATAAATTGTAAATATTAATAATCGACTTATATTAATCCAATACCTATGAAGAAATCGGAGAGATAAAAAATAATCGTAGCGATTTTTCCACACACACACACACACACACACACACATACACACACACATACACACAAACACACACACACACATATTGACAGAACTGTCTGTATCTGCGCACATAAAATTTCAAGAAGCTTTAAAATTTACTGACACGAACATTTTGGTTTGCGCAAAACAATCAATTTTTATCATGTTTGTTTGCACATAAATACCTGATATAAATCCGGTCGTGCATGACGTCATTCAGAATGTTAATATATTACAGCATGTCAGCAAAGTTATCGTTTGGCATTTTTCAACATAACAAAAACAAGTTTGCCGCAGTTTAATCGGGAACGAGGAAATGACATGTTGCCCGAGGACGCATCCGTAATAGTGTTTATGTGAGGAGCGTTAAGTGACGATTCTTTCGACATCAGTGGAAATATTTTCGCGAGAGTATGGCCCGTTCCAGTAACACGAGAAGCATCCTAAGGACAACGAGGCTAGATTACGTCAGCGGATTTAAATGTCCGGTTTTGGGAACTCCAAACGAAATATTTTCGCGGCATTTCATTCAATTCCGAGATGAGGAAGAGCTCTATCAGAGTATGCCTCCAGAGATGCGGCCTTAATTGTAACGTTTTGCTTCAAGACGGCGGAAACAGAATCACGGTATTTCCACCTTTTAGGAAGGAGAGGAAACATTACAAAAGCTGAAGTTAAATTTAAAAACCTGTAAGATATTCAAAAGCAGTGCTGCAGTCATAATTAGAAAATTAATAGCATATAGGCATGAAATGAGTGCGAAATATCGTGTGATATAAATTAATATGATCTAAAATGTGTATACGGAGACATGTTTGGTTAATTTTATAAAAGAAACATACGAAAGAACTGAATTCGCAGAATATGTAATAATATCAAATATATGCCATGTGGTATGATCACCACAGTGGAAGAAATTTCATTCACTACCTAACAATCATTAAGTGAATATCTGTACGTGTATCGTTAGTGCACAGAAACAAAAACAGAATACTGGAATACAAGAAATTAATACGTAAATTTCTTTATTCGTTTTTTTTTTTCATAAGCTTACACTGTAAAATGGCGTGTAAGATGAACTGTGAAAGAAGAATTGGTAATTTTTGAAAAGAATCGTTTGTAGCTTAATCTGAGGTGGTATTTCGGGCTTGCCTAGAGAGCATGAGGAAAATCACGAACATATTAGTCAAGGTATCTGGGCCCACACTTGAACGCGCCCCACAGGAAACACAAATGCAGCCATATGACCGCATTTTTCTTTACGTGAACTAAAACTTTAAACTGTTAGCAATGAAACCCTGCAAGTTTCGAAATAAACATATTATACAGGTTACGTTTGTGTTAATCAAGGGTGAGGAACATTAGCACCTTTCGAGAAAATTATCTGGCCATGTTTTTGCTTCAAAATGTTTCAGTGCACTGTTCATTCACTTGGTACCATAACATCAAATACAGTGACAAAGACTATACCGTTTTCCCTTCAGTTAGCCTAATTTCTTAAAGAGGATGAAAAAATAAGCTGTCCTGACCTAGTTCAAGAATGGATAGTCTGAAGAAGACAAAGAAAACTCTGCACCAGTACAGCACTCCGAGCCGAGAATCAATCAAGGGACTTCCTCGGCTCTGTGGAAGTTGATTAACTTACTGTCAATTGTGGGCCGGGACAGCTCAGTCGGTACAGCGACTCGCTACGGGCTGGACCGTCCGGTGATAGGATCGCGGGAGGGGGGAGCGAGAATTTCCGCATCTGGCCAGACCGTTCCTGGGACTCACCCAACCTCCTGTACAACGGGTACTGGGTCATTTCCGGTGGTAAAGTGGCCGCGGCGTGACGAAGATCACCCAACCACGTCTAGCACCGAGTTTAAAGAAAGAGTATTCACACTCTGGGCCTTCATGGTCTCCTATAGGATGACCTTAGAATTTACTGACTGTCAATTTCAATAACATTTGAAGGAAATATTCTTACAAATCAGGACAAGATCACACAGATGTTTACTGCAGGCCTATAATAGGCGTGATGAAAGTTTATTCTAGTGTCATGGACTAACAATCCTTCGTTTACAACAACCACTGCGTTACATTAAGTATAAGAAAATCGCCCGTTATGCATGGGTCAGCACATTTATTTCGACAGCGTAATGCATAAAAACGTGAGGGGCGGAAACCAATCCTCTCGCTACTTACTACAGTCAACAGTTAAAGAGCGAGTTCATAATGTTTTCACTTTAGCAGTTTGGCTATATTGTCCTATACTGTCAAACATTTGTATACCTACAGAAAGGGATCAGTGCAGATCAAAGAGGGTAGAGTATGGTGATTTTACTCGTAGTCTATAATGGCCTAACGCCCCAATCATGTAGTTCGGTATGAAAAACCGAAGTGACAGGCTACCTGTCCAGACTACAAGCCGGACCCAGAGTGAGATTACAGCACGAATCCTGCCATGTGTTCATGGCAGAGTGCCAGATGATGTACAACACGGTACATCGAAAAACTTCGATCAGCAATGATTATCTTGCGCAACTACTTGTGTCATGTTTAGATTTTAGAACACCTCTGGAAAGGAAAATTACATTTAAACCATTCCAAATTTCTGATCGATACTTTCTTTGTCTTATACTCTTCGGAATAGAAATCAGGAGCTGGAAAAACAAACCCGACGCACCTATCGATGTTGCGTCCGATGAAGCTCATGTAGTAGAGTTAGAGGGAGAATGTGAATGGCAATACAGTGTCAAGAGGCCGATGCGTCTGACCATGTGGACATAAAAACTCAATGAGCCTTAAGGTCATACTAACCTCATGTGCTTCGACTTCCCATGAACTAAGAGTCACACCCAATTTAAACGACAAGAAACAGAACTATACTAAAATATTTTACTATTCCCTGAAGAGGATAAATGCCTACATCTGTCAACATATGACGCAAGTCGTGTTTTAGTCATTTTACGAAACCCTATCAAAAAAAATAGACTCTACTACATAGTCTTAACTCTTCTGTACACATTAGGTTAACTAACACAACTTTATAAAAGGCGTAGGTCTGCGGCCGCTCGCCTAATGGGATTGTGACTTCGAATTCCACCGGGGGGGGGATGGACGTTTGTCTGTTGTGAGTGTTATGTATTGTCAGGTAGGGGTCTCTGCGACGAGATGATCGCTCGTCCAGAGGAGTCCTACCGATTGTGATGTGTCGTTGTGTGTGATTTAGAAACCGCCATACCCAATCATTTGTGATTGCGCTTAAATAGGAGATGTATCACTGGATGTACTTCCTGCATGCCATTAATAGTAACTGTCAATACGATTGCTGAATGTCTTCGAACAGATTGCAACATTCTGGGAGATAATAAAAAAACCTCTTATAAAATCCTTAGGAAAGCCCGCGAATGATTCAAGACAGAACAACCATAACACAAACAGTTCGTAATAACGAGCAGATTAATGCGGGTGAGCTTGGGCTAAGGCATAAACAAAACAAGGCAATCAAACCAATGACACCTTCACCAACGCATATATTTCTAAATCGATTAAGATTTAGTGAAAACGCTTCAAAAGAAAATGGAGAAGCCGATGCCACACAGAACTAAAAATCAATGCTAACGCCCAACCCGACGTCGGCGTCTAAGTGGGAATAGTGACACAGTGCAATGAAGACAACGACAGTATGATGGAAGTACGTCGTGTGTTTACGATATTTCAACATTAGCGCTATATACAATAGATTATTAAACGAATTTAATTTTAATTCTGACAACCTGTTCTTGGTAACTGAGGAAAAACTGAGTATAAAGAGTGAAGCAAGACACATTTAAAGAACAGGTAATAAAAATAGAATTTTTAACGTTTTATGTTAACCGCGCATCGTGATATATCCACATAACACGAACCAACAAGAATACTGCCAGCAGTCAGTCAACGTAACGCATGACTATACCAACTGCTGTGTATACAGAGTTGATCCTTCTGATGATCAGCAGCAAGCCCGCTCGAAACATGTAGAGGCTTGTTACTGAAATAAATTAATAGAAAATAGTGCATCTTGTTGGTTCATGTAATACGTACAAAAATATAACTTGTGTAACTTCCTCCATCAACTGCAATGCAAGCAGTTGAGAATATATATATATATATATATATATATATATATATATATATATATATTTTTATAAAAAAAAA
>Ga0136643_10010449_pt1 | contig 13721 bp, 10 predicted proteins | sample TergutLab28metaG_FD_96883 | JGI IMG/M metagenome (GOLD analysis project Ga0136643, IMG submission 96883) | Labiotermes labralis P1 segment gut microbial communities from Petit-Saut dam, French Guiana - Lab288 P1 (version 3) (version 3) | ecosystem: Host-associated > Arthropoda: Insects >...
CTCCCGGACCCCTGACTTGGGGGTTACCCGCCCCCGGTCCCCCTTCTTCCTTTCCCCCGTCCCCAACCGAATTTGTTGAAACCCCCCCCCCCCCCCAAACAAAATTCCTGGATATGCCACTGATTGTATACATTTGGAAATGCATCAAGGTTGATCAGCACCCAATGGCTCTATAAAAAACATGAGAAATGGTACTAAAACTTTTGTATGGATTAAAATCCTTGTTTAAACACACATAAGTGTGCAGAAATTCCTTAATTTAGAGTTATTCCTTGTTTAAAGGTTCAGGTACTGTATATTGTGACAATGACAAGGTAAAGAGCCACAATATCAGGCAAAGAACGAGTGCTGTTGCTTCTTAAATTATGTTGATAGTGTACATGCACTAAGAATATATACAGTTCCAATTCACCTTGTAATGTTGTTACATTTCCATGGGCCAATCTGAAAGTAACATGGGCCCAGATTAGGCCCAAAGGTCAGCTTTTACCCAACCCTGTTTTAGATGCACCACATATGGTGATTGTCACAGTTTCTTATATATATATATATATATATATCACATTTACTGAATAATATGAACAACAGGATCTGTCAATAAAATGGCATTAAAGCTGACATTCAAGATTCTATTCTGGATGCAGTATGATATATTATCTTAATTCTGCAATATGATGGCACCTACACTTGTATGCTGCCACTGTATGGCTTCAGAAGCTTTGCATTTAAGGATGGGTCAAAGAAATGTCTTGTGCTGTGGACACAGACAGACATACAGCCAGTCAGTGTGAAATAGGTGGCAAGGTTTCTTACTCCTTGACTCTTGTCCTCTGAGAACCTTGGTCTCATGTACAACAGGTGTCAGTTCTTCTTAATTATTTGCTCTTTCCCTCCATTTTGTCACTCCTGTGTTGACAAGGAACTCAATTAACACTGCCACTTGTCACCATTTTGCATTCATATTTTAGATCAAAATCACCTGAACAATAAATTAAAAATATTTATTCACATTTTTAAGGATGTTGCTCCCACATCAAAAATTCACACAGCTGTGATGTGCCAAACATCTAAGACAGCAATTTCAAAATGATGGGCACGATTCTGTTTGCTTCATCTTTTCTTTGGCAGCACTTTAGCAATTGCACGGGTTATGCAACATTAACAGGATGATCACAAACAATAAATTTGGAGGCAGGGACCACAACAGCAGCATTACTCATAAAAATAACAAAAAGCATTAGCAGCATGATCTTGCTGTCACAACTAGAATACAGGATCACAAAACTAAGAAGAAGTACTAACAACAGCAGCATGTCTGGCAGAAGTAACATACAGTAGTATGACAATTATACTTAGCTACACATACGTCATTCCTACTGAAAACTACTGGTACCTGGCCTGCTTCTCAGCATCCTTGAACCAGTGTGGCATAATGGCCAGAAATTGTTCGATCTTGAGCCAGATACTTGGCTCTTTTGGTACATCATCTGTGCTGTCCACTCGGTGTACAAGGGCCATCATACGGGCCACCAGTGGGTATACATCAGGATCCCTGCATGATGTAGTGTCGAGGATCACTCCCGGAACAAACTCATATGCTAACCCATTGCAGAATGTAGCATACAGGCGGGGAGCATAGCCAGCGTTATGCAGCAGCTGCAGGCATGCACATCACAGATATATCACCTCCAAAATTACATTTCAAGAAATGATGCCTTACGTATTGTGCATGAATATGTTGATGCTTGGGTGTGTGTGTGTTCATGTCTACTAACTTTAATACCTCACATAAAACACAGTATAAATATCATATTTTGTACTTTTAACATCATTCCTACAGTAAGAGGGCCACAACTCCAAAGCACAAGAACACGTGTTTCTGTGGTACTACTTGGAAACCAAAGTTGTTTTAATACGTTTTAATAATGCAATATCTGCAATTGCTGTTTGGCTGCTAGTCACATTCTTAGCCAGTATGCATGCATTTATGTACAAAGTATGAAAGTTCAGACATCTGTTCTGTCAAATTTTAGTTTGAGTTGTGGCCCTGTTAGATGAACTGTCATCATGGACATGTAAAATGGATAGGCCTAGGATACTGAGACAGGTATTAGAATTACATTTTAAAGGAAAGAGACCAATCGGATGGTTCCAAATGAGATGGTTCAGCCACACACTAAAAGACCAGGAAAACAGGAAAGATCTGGCAAAGACTTGAAAAAGAAAGACTGTGGGAATACAAAAGAGAACTGAGATATTTTGTGCAACCTTTAAAAATGAAGACAATGCTAAGAAAAGAAGAAGGCAGAGTAAGTGGAGGAAATTATTATTACTGTTGTTGTTGTTGTTGTTATAGTGGTGGTGGTGATAAGGAAAGGAACATTATTTCAATTGTACACATTTTGATTTATGTCTATACTATGTACTTGTGTGGACCGGGTAGCTCAGTCGGCATAGCAACTGACTACGGGCTGGACGGTCTGGGATCGAGATCGGGGACGAGATTTTCCGCCCGTCCAGACCAGCCCTGGGGCCCATCCAGCCTCCTGTACAATGGGTACCGGGTCTTTCCCGGGGGTAAAGTGCGGCCGGGGCGTGCTGCTGACCACTCACCCCCTTCTAGTGCCGCGGTCATGGAAGAGAAGAGCTATACCTCTACCCACTCTCTGGCCCACATCGGGCCTGTAACGGGATCACTTTACTATGTACTTGTAACTGTAATAATATATAAGACAGAATTTTAAAGGAATGTTTACATCTGAGTGTAACTATCAATGGCTACAATTCAAGAATTAAATCGGCATCAAGTTTCATTTATATTTTTCTAACAACACTCGTGACAATGCACATGAGAATTCAAAATATAATGAGAACCATAGAAAATGTTGTAACCCATTTGTGCAAGCACCACAGTATTCTACTCACCTCTCAACATGACCACATTCTATAGTTGAGCAACAAATACAGTCAGTCAAACACAACAACACAACAAAACAAGTGTTGTGTTCTTGTGTTTGACTGACTATATTTGTTACTATAGGAGAATGTTCTCTCCAAAGATGACAACATTCATTAAGTGTAGTTAAACAGTTAATGTTGCACCAGGAGACATCAGAGTTAATTACAGTTCAATGGACTAACAACTTCATGGTTGCATTTATTTAAAACGCAACGCTTCATGTGTAGACGACACAGAAAGAGTGACATGAAACATCCACCTCATCTACAAAATTAGTCTCCAAGATATTAAGAGCAAATTAACACTTATTCAGATGTTACAAAAATCTCAATTAAAGGGTGCTGAAAATGGTATATTACACTTGGATTTCCAGATTTCTGGACTTTATTCATCATCTGGTATTCTGAACAGAATATTTCAGAAATTTGATGTTTTTTGATACTAAAGCAAAAAGGGAAGACACACATTGTCACTTTGGTCCGTTAGTAAGGCCTAAGAGCTGGTTATTTAGATCAAGTATTTTTAATCTTGTGTTACATTCAGAACACTAAATAATTGCCTAATACCTCAAACATATTTATGCTTCTATGTAAAGGGGTATTCCATGTTATCCAGTATCAGTTTGGTCAACACCTTTAGCCATTACTAAGCAAAGTGAAATGTACTCTATTTGCAGCAGACATATATCAGACATATTTTAAAGAAGTCTGGCACAGAGTATCTAAATATAATAGCAGATTTGACTTTGAGCTGTACTGCAAACAGGCAGGAGCAACAAGCATTTGTCTAAAGATTTCCAACATTATGCAACATACACTTAATGATTCTAAAGTTCTCACACAATCAGTCCATATTCCGACAATATTTCAGTGGTGGCCACTACCATCAACAGGGAATTCACCTTGTAAGCCAAAACACTGCTGTTAAAACTGTATGTGACCACCAACGAAACATGTCGGAATAGGGACTGATTGTGTGAGAACTTTAGAATCATTAAGTGTATGGTGCATATTGTCGAAATCTTTAGACAAATACTTAATCAAATGCACGGTATAAATAACAATGTGAAGAGACAAGGTATGATCATGTCTTTCAAACCTTGAAGATGTATGGTTACATGAAAATCAACAACATAATTTATTCCAATGCATGTTGGAGCCTTACTAACCCAAGAACGTACATGTATTGTCATCCTGAACTATTCGCTCTCCCAATTCCAGACAAGCAACATTAAAGTAAGGCTGTTGAAGAATATTAGGTAAGAAAGACACGAACCTGGATGTTACGAGTTTCAGCATTCCGGTCAATGAGAAGGTCTGTCTTGTGTCCATACACTCTGACAAGCACTACATCTTCTGGAAAATCTTCATGGAAACAACCAAGCAGCTTGTTGGTAATTCCATCAGTAAACACCTAATAAATAAAGAAAGTGTTGGTAGGTAGACTCTGAAAAAATACAGTGAATTATCATAATATGGAGAAAGAGAATGATGAGTGAATATTGAAGTGGAAATGACGAAGAAAGCCTAATTAGAGGTACTCTCTCTGCATTCGCCTGGAGGAAATTAAGAAATCCACAAAAAACCTGAGTTATAATAGTTGTTCACAGACATTCTAACCTGACAGTCCGCAAATACTAAGCGGCTTCCCTGTGGAGATCAACATTTAAGTGAAACTGTATTTATTTACTTATTTGTAGTTTATTTAACAATGCCGTCTGTAACTCAGAATACTACGATTTCGGCCGCCGCCACCACCGCCACCGCCGCCGCCGCCGCAGCCACCGCCACCGCCACCACCACCACCACCACCAGTACCACTAGAATATGATAGCCCAATTTCGGGCGCTAGCCTCCTGAATTTTCTTCCCCGTACTTTCTGGTCTTATAATAAATAATCTTTCCCTTCTTGTGGTCCCTAGCAGTACACTGGCATCTCTGGATACCATTTCCATCTACCTGTCTTTTGGTTTCCCTGCTGTTTAGCTACCATATACATCTTTCTTTCCAGGATATTCCTTGGCATTCTTGATGCATCCATCTGGCAGATGTGTCCAGCCCATTCCAGTCTTCTGAGTTTAACATGTATTTCCACATCCATATCCTTACATAAACCATAAATGTTTTTATTACAACGCTTTCTCTACTGTGCCTTTCTGCACTGGCCCAAATATTCTAAGTATTTTAGGTTTCTGTGTCCCTGCATCGTGAGCAAATTGTGAAGTGAGAGAGAAAACCAACAAGATGCAACAATCAGATGTTTATTATCAACACTGTCTCAACATGTTTCGTACATCATTATGCCCATCTTCAGGAGAACAAAGACCGTGTGTTACTGCATGTGGTGTGCTTGTTACAGCGCAGCACACCACATGCAGTAACACACGGTCTTTGTTCTCCTGAAGATGGGCCTAATGATGTCCGAAACATGTTGAGAGTGTTGATAATAAACATGATTGATGCATCTTGTTGGTTTTCTCTCTCACTTCACAATTCTAAGTGTGTTCCACCACCAGCTCAAAGGGTCATTTCCAATTCCTTGGGGATTGTCCAAGTTTTGCTTGGATAGTAGAGTGCTTACAGACAATGAGGATTTTGTACAGCACTCATATTTTTGCTATATACAAAAAAAAAGGCCGTAACAAAAGTCCTTCGAAATTATATTACACTTTATGACATAAAAGTTCAGGCCTACACATAACTGACATTAGTTACATACACACCTGCGAAGTTCGAGTAAATTTAAAGGTGCTTCGAACGGTCTGATATTCCTGTGACTTTTTAGGATGCTGCCAAAGGAGGAGGGATATAACAATTTGACACTCTATAAGTCAAACAGTTGGATGGAGCATTTGTGCCATTTCCGAGTGTAAGGTGCACATCTCTAACACAGGCAAAACGGCCAGGTGTGACGTCATAACTTCGGCGATAGACTGACATATATGGGGACTGTACGACCTTTAAATTCAGATACAAGTGGGTGGTGCAATATGTAATCGTACACAGTCTTTCGTAATTTGAAAGAAAGACTTAGGTCAACAATTATAATGATAGGCATAAGCTGACTTTAGACCTTGATACCGATGTCGGGTCGTTGTTTCCGACACGACGCAGACACTGTGCTCCTTAACTTGCAGTGTAAAGACTGGGCTTCAGCCTTCCGAAAGAGAACAATATTTATGTCTGTATACATTGTTGATAAGGGTCAAAACTGACAGAATTTGTTGGCCTATACACTGTTAGGTTGAGGCAAACCTGACAGAATTTTGGGGGCTCTATACGCTTATGCTGTTCAAAATCAAAATTAGCACAACTATTAAATTTGTAAGTACTATCGGTTTTACTGAACACTGACAAAATTTGTAGGGCAAGAGTCAAAACTGACACAATTGGACAATTATTCTTACCAAAAACTACAAGTATATTAACCTGTACGTACACAAGCACCCGTAATTTCTACCGCTTAAGATGGCGGACGTATTCACTAGTCAGTGAATTTCGGGCTCAAATTTTAACCATATGTGTGTTATACAAGAAGAAAATAAATGTGTATGCTGCTATACACTGAAAAAAAAAAGAGTTGGAAATTACTCTTCAAGAAATAAGTTCGGCAAGAAAAATTATCCAGATATTGCAAGAAGGTGTGAATGCTAAACCTGACCTTGGCACAGTAAGTACAAAAGAAGCCAATTCAAATCACGACTTAAATTTTGAAACAGTGAAGTCCAAACTCAGAAGAAAGAAGTTAATATCTCATAAGTGGGAAAATAATAACATACTGAAGTTACAACAGTATCAGCCCATTGCTCTAGTTTTCAATAAATACGCTATCTAATCATTTCAGAACCGTAGGACCAGTGAAGTAGCATTATTAAGGAATAAAAAGAAATGTCCTCCTAATACAAGGAAAAGGAAAATACTCATCATAGGCGACAGCCATGCTAGAGGTTATGTTGCCGAAATATAATGCGGCCTTGGAAAAGACTTTGAGGTTACCGGAACAGTTATGCCTGGAGCTAGACTCGACAATATCACAAATTTGGCAGATAACGAAGTAAGCAAACTAGGAAAAAGTGATCGTAATTGGAGGCGCTAATGACATCAGTAAACATGAAACCAATTTTGGTCTTAAGCATCTAGGAAACTTTGTAAATGGCAGGCACAACACAAACACCATGATTGTAACTGCCCTCATAGATTTGATCTGCAGGAAACATCATGTCTGAATACGGAAATAGAGGTATTCAATAGAAAACTGTATAAAATGATGAAGACTGCGGGCAATGTGTAGATAATACAGGCAAACTTAAGTAGAAATGATTTCATACTCCATGGATTGCACCTAAATATTTCTGGGAAAGAAAAGAGGGCTGAACTGATCCGGCAAAACATAAAAAAACTAATGTCAAGAAAAGAAGAAACCCCCCATAATTCTGAAATGGGAAGAACTCAACAGGATCCTAGTCAGAAAGAAGCTAAGGAAAAATTAATAAATGATGATAACAAGGAACCCAATCTCAAGGAAGTCAAATAATCAAAGAGACAAAAACAAAATCCAGTTATGAGGGATGAGGATTTTTTATGGACAACAAAGTAGCTACTGATAATGTAATTGATACTACAATAAGTCACAACAAGGGTAGTAAACTTCTCTTCAATGTAATATTTAACAATAGCCACACAACATGGAATAACAGTGCAAATAAGGTCCCATTCTCAAATAAATGTCTGTGTGCTACATCGTATATCAATGATATGCAACTTTAGACTATATTGAATAATGATACAATAAATGTGGGATATACATTAGTCAAACATTGCAGTCAGCTTCCACGAAATAGATCTCTAAAAATTTTTCATCAGAATATTAGAGGTTTGGAAATAAATCTAATGAACTATACTGTCATTTACATCATGATCTCCCACACATTCTACATTTATCAGAACACCACCTGAGTGAATCCGAACTACAACTGACTCATTTAACTAATTACTCATTAGGGGCCAACTATTGTAGAAAAACTTTTCTCAAAGGAGGTGTTAGTATATTTAATATTAAATAAGGGACGGAAAAAGGAATGTCAAACTTACATCGAAAGAAAAATCTATAAGTATATCATAGCAGATTTCCAATTGAAATTAAGTCATGAAACTTGGGAACTGGTTTTTGATGGGAATGATGTTAATAAGATTTTCAACTGTTTTCTAAATATTTTCTTAAGAATCTACTATTCTAGTTTTCCCTTAATTCAGGCAAAGAATAAAATGAAACAAAATTCATGGATTACACCAGGAATAATAACTTTCTGCAAACATAAAGGAGAATTATTCAAGGAATTACAGAATAATAATAATGCTACTCTTGCATCTTATTATAGAGATTACTGTAAAATACTGTCTATGGTTGGTTATAAGAAAGGCAAAAATAAATGAACATGACAAATTAATCCTAAACTCCCATAATAAAGTTAAAACTACATGGGATATTATAAATAAAGAATCTGGAAGAAATAAAAAAAAAGAATGAAACACAAGCTCTAAACGTGGAAGGTAGAAAAATTGCTGATCAACAAACTATTGCTGAAACTTTTAATGAGTATTTTGGTGCTATCACAGAAAATGTTAAAAGATGAAGTAAAAATAATCTTATAAATGATGATAATACTAGTATTGACAATCATGCTCGTTTTATGGAACAAGCTTTTAATAACCCTTACCCAAGTATGGAATGTAAATGATGCACAAAAACGAAAGAAATTGAACAAATTATAAAATTCCTCAAAACAAAAACTCGTATGGGTATGAAGAGATATCCACAAAAATCCTGAAAATAAGCTGCCCTTTTATAAGTTCTCCACTAAATTACATATGTAATAAAATACTATTTTGGGGTATATTCCCAGAGAGACTAAAATACGCAGTAATAAAACCACAACATAAGAATGGTGATAGGTGTGAGGTGTCTATAGACCTGTATCACTCTTAACATCATTCCCAAAAATATTTGAAATGCTAATGCAGACAATGATTTTAAAACACCTCACCAAATATAAAATATTAAGCAATGAACAATAAGGTTTCAGGATAGGACTGAAGACAGATAATGCAAACAACTGAAATTTTAAATTCTATGAACAAGAAACTACTAGTAGGAGGAATTTTCTGTGATTTGGAGAAAGCATTGATTGTGTTGATCATGATATCCTATTATCTAAATTGAAATATTATGGAATCAGTGGCAAGGATCTTGCAGTTTATCATTCTTATCTGGATAACAGACATTTTAGAACAGCAATATATAATGACAGTGACAACAGTAATAAAGTTTCAAGCTGAGCTACAGTAAGTCACGCAGTCCCACTAGGCTCTGTTTTGGGACGTCTACTCTTTCTTCTATGTAAAAATGACTTACCCAAGATTATAAATAAAATTTCAACACCTATAACCTTTGCTGATGATATTAGTATCTTATTTGCTCATTCTAATCTAATAGGTTTCAACAGAAACATTAACATAGTCTTTGCAACTTTAACCTTTTGGCGCCGGAATTATTTTTTTAATTTTAGCGCATCCTGTATATAAAATGTGAATAACACAGGAACCAAATACGTTACAATTACGAAACAAACTGCATTTTGAAGAGAAAAAATGGAGAGTATATACCATGTTTAAAATATTCAGTACCTGTATTTGTTGAATAAATATATAAAATGCAACTTTAGAGGTTAGCGGTGCGGTACGTCAACTATAGTTGACATTAGGCATCTAAAGGTTAAATAAATGGTTCACAGTAAACCAATTATCTCTAAATTTTAATAAGACAAATTATGTACACTTTACAGCTAGGAGAAATATGTCAGTTAACTTCAAAATAGACTTTAACAATAATTTAATCACCAATAGCTCCTACATAAAATTTCTGGGGGTGACAATGGATAATACTTTGTCTTGGAATAATCATATCGATTTACTCATGAAAAAATTAAGTACGGCTTGCTATATAATTAGAAATGCCAAAACATACATATCTGCCTCGTCATTAAAAATGATTTATCATGCTTTCTTTCACTCGGTTATGAGTTACAGAATTATATTTTGGGGAAACTCATCACATAGTTCCACAATTTTTAACATGCAGAAAAAAAAAGGCAATTAGAATTATGGAAGGATGTGGGAATACAGTTTCATGTAGAAATTTAGTTAAGAAATTACAAATTTTGCCTTTGACATCACAATATACAATTATCTTTATTAATGCTTGTAGTTCAAAACATAGACCTTTTCTCAACAAACATTGAAAATCACAATAATGACACTAGACAAACAAATAATTTATACCTGCCTCAAGCAAACTTAACCATTTATCAAAAAGGAGCTTATTATTCAGGGATAAAAATCTTTAACAATTTACCCTTGGAGATTAAGAATGTTGCTGGTAAACAAATAAGTTTAAAACTGCTCTGAAAAAATGTTTATACACTTATTCATTTTATACAATGGAAGAGTACGTTAGTCATTCTTGAATTATGTACTGTATCACAAAATTCCTTATTACATTAGTACTAGTTTTGAGGTTATATCTATGTGCATTATATAAGTTCTCATTGATTGTCTATTATGAGCTGATCACATTTCCATGTGTAAATTTGATGTGTCTTATTTATGTATTATATTCATAAATTATTATTATTATATGTATTTTATTATCAAGACTCGTTCTGTACTGTGCCTGTTGTTACCTAATGACAAGTTCTATATCCACTTTGATGGATCTCTGGAATACTGAATAAATGAATATGACTACGAATAAAGTTATCCCTCTACATAGGCCCTTAGGATTCCAGGAAGTCGAGGCTCCCAGATCTCCATTCGGCATATGAAGGTGAAAATGTTGTCAGCCCAACGCACTGGCCGCCTTTACTCTCCAGGAAGTATTCCTGGTACTCATTTCTCTTAGAGGCTGAGTCGACCCCAGGGCCATAGTGCGGCCTGGGGGATTACGTCAATGAAAAATTCCAGTGACCCCATCGGGAATAAAACCTGCGACCTACCGAATTATGAACACTTAGCAATTACATAATTAGAGGACAAGAACGTGAAATAAGTGCACACGAAAATGCTGTGTTTATGTGTTTCGTAACGTACTATACGTTCGAGTGTGATAACAGACACACCGAAAATGTACTCTTGGGGGTTACGCAAGAGAATGTACAAAATACTAAGGTAAGTCGTCAGACAAGCGTCAGCCTTTGGTTGAGTCACTGTCGTGACAAGACAAGGTCGACTTTCGCTCACCCAGCCTCTTCTTCAATGAGCATGAATCTCATTCCCAGATGGTAAAGTGGTTAGCGCCTGCAGTAATTCCGCCACCAAGTGCAGAAAGCTAAGGAAAGTGAACTCTACCTCCATTTCAATACACACAATTCTTGGTGTGTTGCTTCGCTGAAAAAGAATAGAGCACCTTAGCCTATCAGAAAAATCTTCCTCGAAGAACCCGCCTTTCGTAAACCAGTTCCGTTTCCTGTATCTACAGGAGTGCAACTATGAAACAAGACAGCTTTGTCTCGTCATACCGCTCTGTCAAAGACCATAATGCAACGCCGCAAAAATGAGAGGGAAAACAGAAATAGTGAATTTCATCACAGACTGTTTGCCCAGAAAGTGGTCTCGAAAAGTAATGCTTGTGGCTTGCTTTCGGCAAGTGACGGGTCAGAATATCGGGGTCGTGCCATTGTTCGGGCATTTAGTGAACGGTCTCTCATCGCGGAGGCCTATGGATTGATACCAGGACAATTCCTGTAGTGCCAATGGGAAAAATTCTTCACCGAGTGCTTCGGTTGTCCTCTGTCATTATTTCACCAAATGCTCCATACTCACGTGTAATTAATCTACCGCCGACACGACACAAATTTATCAACTATAGTATCGTTTAATAGAACGAGATTTTCTTGGCTTCACTCAGTACCTTCAACAGATGCTGGGTTAGCAGGTAAAATGTGACAAAAACCGCTTCATTCCACAGCACTTCCAGTCCTACCATTCATAGCTGCCTTTGTACGAAGCAGTCTGATATACTGAGAGCAATGTTAATGTCAATGTTAATAAAAATCCAACCAGATGCAACAAGATATTTATTTATTGCAAAGCCACTCTACATGTTTCGGGTGTCTCAGCTCCCTTCATCAGGAGTACTAAAAACTGTAACCGCAGCCTCCGGTACAGGTCATAATACTGGTACAGCTACTTCCCTCCAACGTGGCCTGATCGGGACTGTTTTTTAGTAACCCTGATGATGGGTGCTGTGACACCCGAAACATGTAGAGTGACTTTACAGTAAATAAATATCTGTATACTGTTGCATCTAGTTGGATTTCTATTAACATTGAATTATGATGCACGGAACCATGATCTTAAAATACTGAGAGCGTCGTTAAACCACAAATAAGCAAATAACACAACTGAATATTTAATTACGAAAACGATACACACAGTAATCTTTACAGTTGTGATAACCTCATAATACGCATTAGAATTTCAGGCTCGGTATAGGCCGGGAAATTTTTTTGGAACACTAATTACGTTAGAGCAGCATTTGACCCAGGAAGGAAAGAAAAATCTTTGTATCATACCTACAGCACTGCATGCTGTTGGTATGAATGTGTGTCTAGGTCACCGCCTTGTACCGTAAGGCCAATTTTTAAGCATGTTTACGTCATTAATACCAGCAGACATCTATGGAGTGGCCTCGTTGTACAATCCTCGAGGTTGCGCAAATGATGTGATGAAACCAATTTAGTTACAATAAAATCGTTTCACGAGACACAGATTGAGATTAAAACCCGTCATCCTCAATTTTTTAAGCATGGCGCAATTTTGTGTCGTCATCTACAATGAGTGCTTCCTTCTCTCAGTTACCGTCTGCAGCAAATTGTCACCCATTTCGATACATCAAACTCGATGCACCAAAGCTACAACAAGGTTACGTTCCAGAATTACGTGTGTTTTAGGAGTTTTCCAACTTCGCAAGAGCTGATAGCTCAGTCCGTATAGGGACTAGGTTACGGGCTGGTCACGAACAGCCATAGTTCGATTCCCGGCCAGTGCAAGAGGTCTTGCTCTTCTCCAAAGCCTCCAGATCGGCTCTGGTGCCCACTCACTCCCCTATTTAATGGGCACTTGGGTGCTTTTCCCGGAGGATAGTGGCCGGGGCGTGAAATTGACCACTTACCTCCACCTAGTGCAGAGGTTAAGAATGACTGGAGTTGTCCCTTCACTCCCCCACACGCCATCATGGCATGCACAGACAGCCTTATCCTCGACACATCGAGTCACATTGTAGCGCCACAACATTATATCATTAAACTATCTGATACTCTTCGTACTGTGTGGCAGTCATTTTTATTTGTGGCAGGCTGCATGATTTTGTCGTAAGGTTGCTAACAAGTGGGCAATATGAATATCAATGTGTCCAAATTGGTTTTTTGTGAAAAAACCTACATACTAATAATAATTTAAAATCTCGCTCGCTGTAAATAATAATAATAATACGACAGACAGAGTTTCTGGCTACAGATACAGAGGTCTCGGGTTCGATCCCCGGCGCTACCAGATTTTCTGAGTAGTAGTGGGTCTGGAACGGAGTCCACTCAGCCTCGTGAGGTCAAATGAGGAGCTACTTGAATGGAAAAAGTAGCGGCTCCAGGTCTAGAAAACAGAGATTAACGGCTGTGGGGACCCGTTGCGCTGACCACGTGACACCCCTC
>Ga0136643_10010450_pt1 | contig 13721 bp, 10 predicted proteins | sample TergutLab28metaG_FD_96883 | JGI IMG/M metagenome (GOLD analysis project Ga0136643, IMG submission 96883) | Labiotermes labralis P1 segment gut microbial communities from Petit-Saut dam, French Guiana - Lab288 P1 (version 3) (version 3) | ecosystem: Host-associated > Arthropoda: Insects >...
AACGGTCATAACTCCGTAACCGTCCAAAATCGGACACATGTTTATATGAACTTTTTTGTCACAAAGACCTAGGAAATCACCTCCTGCAGTTATGCCCTAAAGTCGTGAAACACCCTGTATATATATATTCTTTTTTGTTCACTTTGGTAGCAGCTGACATACCTACTTTCCTTTTCTTGTCCTAATGTAGCAGCCTTTTACTTTAGACCTTTGCAGGCTAGCAGAAAGGGACGTATCGTCCCAAGGTTATGTCTGTCTTTCCGTGTCTGACCAATATATCAGCGCGTAAACAGTTGAACGATTTTTTTGTAATTCGACACTGGAGCCCCACCGAGAGTTGTTGCGCAGTTCAGGTTTTCAGCTGTATTGATCAGCGGTGAAGCCCTGTTTATGTAATAATATAATTTGTCTCTTCTCCTTACTCCATACACTTCTTACAGGTTGTTTGTTTGATATTGGAGAAGCGCTGAAATTTGTCAGGTCGTTTGATATTAAGCCTCGCTTATTTTTTATTCTACTCGGTACGTGGTGTTGGGGATTTTTCTGGATTTCGATACAGGAAGCTTCCACCAAAACATTTTTGGGCAACTCGCATCTTCAAGCAGGTTGATTCGTAATAAGGCGCAGTGTAGGTTGGACCATAAATGGACCTTTTCGTATGCCCCTAACGTAACGTACGTTGAAATTCGTTATGGGGAATTTTGCTGTACCCAGTCGGGCAATTCAGATTACCATTCGTACAGTCAGACCGTAAACAGATTGAACCTCCCACAAATTTTGTTAAATTTGGGTATGTCATTCCGTGGCTAATTAGCACTTCATTGTTCTCATTTATCAGTAAACGTAATAAACTGGCAGTAACGCCTTTGTGATTACGTACACTACATTATGAAGCAGATCATTTCCAGCAGCGTTCTCGGGTAGTACGACATCTGGTTTCTCTAGGCTACATTGCAGTCATTGCGTGTTGAAGATGAGGACACTGCATTGCCTTCCCCTCTATACGTCGGGATTCAGTTACCCACTGACGCAACCACCCGTCCCAGGAGATCGAAATCCTCAGGTACACGGCTGGGGAAACATCAAAAGTCGCACTTCCCTGTATCTTACACGAAACCGAGACGTTTTCTAACTAACTCCATGGTACAGGTCTTTTCTGGAAAGCTAATGGCCACTTAGATAATCAAGGAATTTATTTCCTAGAACGAGACACGAAAGTTTATTACTTTATTCACGAGAAGTCGCCATTGGTTCCCATCCTGAGCCAATTATGTTTTTGTACCTTATTTCATAAAGATCCTAATTCTTATTGTTGTCCTCCCACCTGCTGAATTTTTGACTTTAATTTTCGCTACCAAATATATGTATTTATTGCGCGCTACATTGCACCCAACACCTGTTTGACGATAGTATTTCGGGTTTCGCGTGGGAGGTGTGAGATAAGTCATGTGAAAAGTCCTTGTGTAGTTAGACAATCGGAATTTGAGCTCGTACCTCCGGAATAGAAGTGACACGTTTTGCCTCGTTAAGTACTAATTGCAGTTACAGTTATAAACTCCTGTTCAGACTATTGACGTGATTGAATATTGTGTTCATAAATATTCACACGTTTAAATTAACAGTCTGTTTCACCACTTGCTTGAGTGAGTGACAGGCGGGAACTTTAATCAAATTCTAACATTTCTGCATATATGAACCCCATTGCTAGTGGCACTTTTGTGCTCTGTTTGGTTGTTCGGTTTTTATTTTACTATTTTACTCACTTACTTACTTACTGCATGGAGTAGAGTCATTCTTGAGAAGCTAACCGGGTTTCAGCTAGTAAAGAAATTTCCCGCATTTTATGGAACCCGAAGGTTCATTCCCTCGTTCCCAAGAGCTCGTTACCTGTCCCTTTCCTGAGTCAGATCGGTCCAACCCATGTCCTCCATCCCCAATTTCTGAAGATCAGTCTTAGTATTATCTACCCATCTACGTCTGGGTCTTTTAAGTGGCCTGTTTCCCTCAGGTCTCCCCACCAAAACCCTCTGCGCACCTTGCCTTTCACTCGTACATGCTACATGCACCGCCAATCTCATTCTCGATTTGATCTCCCGAATAATATTATGTGAGGAGTACATATCAGTAAGCTCTTCATTATGTAGTTTTCTCCACTTCTGTGTTACCTGTTCCCTCCTAGGCCCAAATATTCTCCTCACACCCTATTCTCAAACACTCTCAGTCTCCGTTTCTCCCTCAGTGTGAGCGACCAGGATTCACACCCCTCAACAGGCAATGTTATAGTTCTGTATGTTATTGAAAGTAGTTAACTGTATTTAGCTTTAGTTGATAATTGGGTAAACAGTAAGCTGTTTCGTGAAACAGGCAGCGTAATTCATAATGTGGTCTGCTGAGTTACTGCATCGTAGTAATCCGAGAGGAACTGTAGAAGTATCTTGAATATGATGGTAATATATCTCCGAAAGGTAGTAATAAATTACCGCCAGGCATAGTGCCATTTTTTTTTAAGTTGGTTGTGTTCTTGTAGCACCGTATGCGCAGCTTTGGTCTCGCGGGATTCCAAGTGCGTTTTTCGCATGCTTTCTGTCACCGTATTTTTCTTTGTCTTTATTATTTTCATACCTTTATCTTCTGTAATTCTTTCCCGTCCGTTGTATTTGTCCGTCCTTTTCTCCTTCCTCTTCCGCTTTCTATCCTACTTCTGCTTTACTGTAAAACATTTATAGTGGATGCCACTGAAAAGATATTGTAGCTGTAGGGGGTTGGAACGCGTGTGAATGTGCTGTCGACGCCGCTGACGAATGACGCCAAACTACGGACCCTCAGGACAACCGTTTCCTCCGTAAGTGCAGTTGGACATCGCAAATACACGTATGTCAGTTGGATGCTCTGTAAAATGTACATAACTACACACAGACATACATATAATCATACATGCATAGCCGTAGCTCGTATAATATGAACCGCATATGGTGACTTGGGATATGCAGAAGCGTATGTCCAAAATTTTTTCTTTGTTTTCGTGACGAATATCCAGCAAAATTGTACCGCTTTGTGCACCTTAAACTTGTCAGGTACGTATTGTTCATGTCACGAGTCGTCTGTTGCGTCATCCTCATCCCTTCCTGAGGACAGAGGTAAAGGAAAAGGTAAAGTTGTCCTTGCTGTGACGATATGTATGAGGAGCAGAGGCATAGCCTCACGTGTTCTTAATCTCGGCTCTAGACGGAGGTGTGTGGTCGGTCGGTTTTCCCCTGGGAAAGGACCCCAGTACCAACGGAGTATGAGGCTGGGTGGGCCATAGAGCCGGTCTGGACGTCTTGGAGAAGAGGAATTTCAGCTGAAAACTGAAAGAGCGTTTCTGAGTTTGGAATTACTGTACGGTCAGTTTTCGTTTTAGGAAAAACGAACCAAAAGTTGTTTGGTTTCCAACTCATATTTCTTGGCGCGTTCGCAATATTACGAAAAGCGACTCTTAAATCTCCGTCACGTCTGTCCATCCGCATGGAACAACTCGGCTCTCAATGGAAGAATTTTCATGAAATTTTATGTTTGAGTACTTTTCGAAAACCTGTCGAGAAAGTTCGGGTTTCATTAAAATCTGACAAGAATAATGGGTACTTTACATGAAGACCAATATGTCTTTTTGATCATATCGCGCTCATTTCTTCTTAGAATGAGAAATATTTCAGACAAAAGTTGTAGAGAAAATCAAAACACACATTTTATATTCAATAACTTTTTTTTCCGAAAATCGTGCTGTTTGTGAGATAACTTGGTGAAATATTGTAGAACCGGTCACGCCACAGATGACAGAATGGCGCATGTGCATTGCGTAATGGTTACCTAAGGCTACAAACACACACAATCATATTATGTAAAACGTATTGCTTCTCCATTTCAACAATGGTTGCACGAACGCTCCTCAGTGTTATGTTATGCGTACGTTGCTGTCTTGTTGCTTTTTAAATGAACTTCATAGCACGACAGCACGACTCATAGCTCAATCCACCCTTGGCAGAGCGATCGCACATCGCATCAGGGCTTTTAAGATAATCCATGGCTTAGCGAATGTTGCGGACGGCGTAAATTTGTAATTTTCGACGCCTTTGTCGTCAAACTACCCTGCTATACTTTGCGCGATTCTTTGGCTGTCGAGGCACAATCACTCGGAAATCCATGCAATTACGAATGGAAGTATTACGAGGAGTGCTGTTTGCGGTTGATGTTTTGACAGCCATCGCGAATTAGTGGCTTATGAATGACTTATATCGAATAAAAATCCATTACAGAAGACTGAAAATATACGGCTAACTACGCACGTAATGCAGAGTTCAATTATTTTGTGTACATTGTGAACTTATTATTATTATTATTATTATTAGTAGTAGTAGTAGTAGTAGTATTAACTAATGATTTTGGAGTATTTTCATTTTGGAGGCTTGTCTGATTGGCTGTTCAGAAATTGTGAGCGTGGCTACCGTTTTCTGTTGGAAAATTCGCGGTCGACGGATGTGACCGCCGTATGTGTTGTCGGAAATGGATGTCGGGAACAGGATAACGGGGATACTCTGTACCCAGACAGATATGCCATGTTTGTTGCGCACAGTAGGAAAGCTGTCAGATACAAGTTGTAGGTCGTAAGTAAATATCCCTGTAAATTTATATGTTTCATTCTGCTGATTTTCTAATACGCTAGGTGGTATGTAAAATTGCTTCAGTCCAATTTGGGGCTGTAAATGGACGTTCATTTTTGTTCGATAAGGCACAAAAAATAAACGATTTCGATCGTTTAATTCTAATACCCCGAATACCAGTTTTAATGGAAATATATTGACTATTTTCAAAGATGAAATATAAGGACGGCTAGTTATGGCATCCCCATAAAGCCCTCATTTTATATAATTTACGGAACATGTAATCTGCAAGTGTAATTTCTTATATATATATATTTCGTATATTGTATACTAATCCTGAAAAAAAATACAAGGGGGCTGTTCTCTGTAGAGTGTGTTTGGAAGTGTTTTAGTTGAACTAAGCCGGATTAACGTGGCTGTGCCTCTTAGGCTTACGCCTTTTCCTGACTGCCGCATTTGCGATTTATACATGCAGAATTGCGACAGAAATGAGACTGTCAAGTAGCAGCGAGTATGTGGAAGTTTTGGCTTCCCGTCACTGTGTGATTTTGGTAGCAGCCGTGTTTGATGTGAAGTTGTCCTTATGTTCACTGTGAAGTCGTGGTGGGAGGGGAAGTACGGAATTAACTTCGGTACCAAATGAAATGAACCTTCGGCATCCGGAAAATGAAAGGGAATTTCTTGTTTATCTGAGGAACTGTTAGCTCCGAAAAAGAGGACCATGTTCTGGTGAGTTATTTGGTTGGCAAATCTGTAGCACAAAAATGAGAAGTTAGGCTGTTTCAGTTCTGCTTGGAGTTCCTTGTCTAGCTGTGGTTTCTGTAAATATTGTCTGTCACGTACAAATGGCCAGTACTACTGCGACTCACGTCTGTAGCACAGGCCATAGCTGGGACCTCCTACTTTACAGCCAAGTTATGGGTTGTAGGCAATAAGTGAAGCAGGAATCAGTTTCCGATTCTAGAGGCGTTTTTCTTGTTAAGTTACTGGGTCAGATGAAAAAGAAAAGAAAAAGAAGAAGAAAAAAAGGAAAGCTTCCACTTACTCGAAAGCCTCTCTTTATTTATTTGACCCATGTGGTCAAGCAGTAACTCACCTGCTCCCTCCGATTTTGTTTAGTGCATTGCAGGAAATACCGTTCTATGTCCTAAGAATCACATCTGTGCTATCTGTTAAACACTGCACTACAAGCCGGAAGGTCGCTGGTTCGATTCCCGATGGTGTCATTGGAATATTTCTTTGACTTAATCCTCCCGGCCGCACTATGGCCCTGGGGTCGACGTAGCCCCTAACGGAAATGAATACCAGGAATATTTCCTGGGGGTAAGGGCGGCCGGTACGTAGGGCTGACAATCTTACCACCTTCATGTGCCGATTGTCTTGAAATCTAGGCGCTTCAAGCTTCTGTATCCCTCAGGGCCTGCTCAGGCCTGTACAGGGATTTCTGTACGTTTGCTCTTACTATGTGATAAGGACGTGTACTGTGCCCCTACTTTCCTATCTGTTGCCATTTAATTTCCCGTTCCTCTGGAGGCTAATGTGAACCGTTTTACTTGGAAATTAGAGAACAGGCTTGGGGTGTAACAGCTTTATGGAGCGACTAAAGAGGACAGGAGAAAAGTGAGTGTTCAAGGCGGTTGTTCTACGTTCTGTGCCGTTGTATAGTCTGGCTGATGGTCACAGTCGTACTAGAAGAACAACTGTCTCCATATTCAGTGGTAAACCCTGAAGAGGGAGACGCTTTGTCCTGCCGAAGGTTTGAGGACAGTCAATAAAAAGACTACACGGCGTCATATCGAATATGTTTGCGGTCGTAATGTTATCAGTCGTCAGAACTTAACTATCATGTCTGTGTGCGAGGATTTAACGTTATCCTGCTAGATGAGCATTTGAATTCTAACGCTTCGTACGTAAATCATAAATATAGTGCGCAGAAGAATAACCATATTTTCTTATTGTCATTAATTTATTCGAACCTGGGTTGTAGGCAGCTGCTGGCGCGATGTCGAGCGATGTCTGCCCTCAAATCATTATTCGTGGTTGACATTGTTTTTCCATACAGTCACGTGCAGACCTCACACGTAATTCGGAGTGGCCATTGCGCAACTCACGCTGAGAATGTTGGCATTATTCCACTCTTTTGTACAATCTGTTTACAGTCTTGTGGCCATTTATATCTCAATTCTTGGCAGTTAATGCCGCTTTATCTTCATCCCCCAATGATTCGATACTTTCCTTTACTTATGTGTTTTAAATTCTCTAAGGAAAAGAGGTGGAAAAGAATTACGTACTTGAATAAGCTGAGCAGCTACACACACATGCGCGCGACGGATTGCTGTGGACTGTGTTTTCTGTTTGTGATATATTCTGATCGCATGTAGATGTAGCATAAAAGTGTCACAGGTTTGCTGTGATTTCAGAAAATATAGCTGTCATTTATAACTTCAGTATTACTGTGGAAATTGTTGGGTGCGTCAAACGTGCATTTTGGTTTCTATCTGCAGGACGCACGGAAGTTATGGTATGTGTTATTCACAATGCTGGTAAAAAGAAACGGCTCGAATGAAATTTCAGTATCTGCTTCTGGGCACGTACGAAAGAATCCAGTGCATTAATACATATATTGGGCAGCTGTTGGGTAGTAAGAGTAGCAGTATTAGTTCGATTAAACGCCCGTCAGCTGCAGTGGTTATGCTTGTAAAAAAACTACTTTCTTAAAATTTCAGGGGATAGTAATAGAAACACGAAGGACAAATATAGTGAAAATTCCACATATCTGAAAATGACGAAGTTGTTGTTAAGAGCTGGAGTTTAGATAGAATTTGCAAGTCCAGTATCTGAACAAACAAAAGAAAAAAGAGAGGGGGGGGCGCAAAAGATAAGGCATTCGGTTGCAGTTAGCGCCATTTGTGGAACCCGGAAGGTCTGTTTCGTTGTTTACAAGAATTGCCACTGTCCTTTATACTTAGCCAGACGAATGTAGACCACGTCCTCCAACCCCCGTTTTTCTAGAATCTGTTTAACGTTTCATTCTCATCTGTGGCTTCCTGTACCAAGCATATTCTTACCTTCAGGTTGGCGAACCACAGTTTTCACCTTAATATTAGGCTAACTTGGACGGGGCAAGTGGCTTGCAAGGAGGAACGAGAAATTTGTATAAAGTGTTTGTTATAAAACCTGAAGGGAACGGACAGCTGGGAAAACATGTGTGTGTCGGTGAGGACGGCTTTAAAATTGGTCTGAGACTGATGCTGTAGAATGGTGCGGACTGGATGCGTTTGGCTGAGGATAGGAGTCAACTGCGCGTCCCCCTGAACACGTTAATGAACCTTAGGTTTCTAAGAATGGAGAGGGAAAGTCTTGCATACATGATGGGCTATTAGCTTTTGAAGTGGTACTGTGCTTCGTGGAATTATTTAATTGTTTTTTGTGGTGGTGGCTAAGGAGCGTTCTTAAAGTGATAATTTTGTCAAAGTAAATTATATTGACGACTTTACTTTTGGCAGCCCTGTTAATTGTAGAAAATTTATTGTACATGGATCATCGTCGACAGTGCGGAATCGTCACATTCATTTGTCTGCAGTTGCTTAATTAAATGAATTTTGTTCGTGTGTGATGTTAATATAGACGCTTTTTGCCACCAAGAGCGGTGATGCAGTCGACCATATGTGTTTATAGTCGTAATTATTTCGTCTGTAATGACGTCAGAAAAAGATTAAGGTAAACTAGAAGCCATATCGTTCGTCAAAAATTCGGTTGGACTATTTTTAAGCAATGTGATCCGAACTGCAGGTATTATGCGTGGCTTCATCTGTCACTTAGCTGTAACCTAAGCATTTTTGATCTTGTCGACCGTCAGCAGCAGTATCATATATGCAACTGGATGGTGATGAAGTGTCCGATGTCTTTCGTGAGACAACGCCCGTGCATTACATGACAAAACGCACTGCAGTAATTTGACGCTTACCGCATTGTGTGGTTTTATGTATTCACGATTATTCTTAAGCTGCATACAAAATTGTGGTCGGCAAACCTTTAGAGAAGAGGTAATTTAGAAGATGAAAGTGTATAAAGGAGGATAATATGAATACATTCATGGCCGGTTTGACCTTGTACATATCCTCGTTGCCGGATACTTCAAGGGTATTTCAATTTTTAAACAGGAGATCTTGCTGCTTTTACTTTTATGCTGTAATTGATGCATCGGGATTAAACTTGGCCTTCTTGCACAAGAATCAACTAGTAATATTTCAGGGTGCCATACTTTTTCATAATAGGTTTCTTTATCAAGTGGTAGAACACAGAAACTAGTATCTAGTGTATATAGTTTTGACTGTGCTTTTAGTGCGCAGAACAAACGGTACATTGCCTTCCACGATAATTCTTTCTCTCCAGCCTGCCACCTGCTGTTTTCTCTAACTTATGGCTACCGAAATTTCCCGAGGGTTTCGTTGTGGGTCCCTTGAACACTCCTTTTGTGTATGCCTCTGCTGTGATGGCACAGAATCATCATCATCACCCTCGTCGTCGTCGTCGTCGTAATCATTGCTGAATCTGCCATGTCTTCTTGCCCCGCGATGCAGTCGTACCAACTTCCTTGTATTTATTCATTAGATTCAATCCTTATGCACCAAAAGAACATAATATTGCTAATGGCACTTATGCTCCGCGATTATATTATTACAGCTATTTTGATACTTTTGACTAGGCTAATTGCCCTTGCAAATCATGTGGAAAGTCCGTTTCTTACTAGGAGGTCAGGATGGCCTAAGAAACTTGAGACTGCCAGAAAGATTTATAGCATCACATTTCTGTACCTGAAAGAGTAGGACACTCAGCCACGCTGGTTCAACGACACGAATATTTCGCCACCAGCCGCGGCAAATTAAACATTGTAACATCCAATCGTGTTCGAAGAGCAGTTTCAAAGAAAGAAGTAACGCCGTGAGAAGAGTGAAAGACCTTCTTGTCTTGGAAGATGTACAGTTGACGGTACAAGCGTACACTTTAATGTCTTATACGCCTAGCAGAAACGCAACGTTTTCCGTGCACCTATTTTCACGAAACTCACAAATCTTAAGATCGTTGCTTGAGAAATTATACCTAATTTCCGCAAAGCAGACTGTAAATTTGGAAAGTACGGATATAAATTTGTTTAAACCCATGAGTAAAATGTGACTGCTACTGAGCATATTTTCACGAACCAGGCAGTTTCTTAACTCCATCATTTTCAAGTCTTCTATGGGACTGTATTTGTGAGTTAATCTGACAATGTCTTCACGCCAGCGGAATTGCTGATATGTCTAATTACAACCTGCAGGGATTCGTCTTTGCAGTAAACAGCCTGATAACTCTGTCCTGCCTTCTGAATGTATTGCCTGGATTTTCGGCATGTGAATTGTAATAGAAATGCTGCCTCATAATATCGCGCTTGAATTAATTTCCCCACAGTCTAGCGTCGCGTTCCTAACTTCTTATACGGTGAATCTGTGGCCATGAACTAATCCCCCACGTATTTCCGTGGTGAATAAGATAGAACGTGATAACCAGGCACCTAACTACATTGTTCAACTGTTTGTTAATAAGTTTATGAAACATTCAACCTAGGATTATAACCCTAATGTTCTGTCGGCGCATTGCATAAGGTGAACTTTCAGTGCACAGATCTTGTGTATCTTTACGACTGCCCGTCGTATGTTCGAAATTAGTGGAAAACTTTATGTTCGATGCTGGGATTTGTATAAACACTGCCAATCAAATTTGCTTTTGATTCGTGTGAGTAGTTTCACCCACATTACATTAAACCTTAATAAGAACTTGCTGAAATACATCTAGTGGCACGATTCTGTCTTTTTTTACATGTAAGGGAATGCAATGTGCTGAAGACCTTGCCTTTCACTCTGCGAAAGACATAGCCGTCAGCTTTATTAGCATATGGCGACGGAGTGGTCCAAAACAGGTAACTGACTTGAAGCTAAATGAAATAAAGTGAGATTTGTAAAACAGGGAGAGTAACAATCAGTATATTTAGTAGTACTGTTATGTATGTTATACTGTATATCCTTTGTTATAATGAGAGCTCCCTTTTCTCTATCTTTTACTTGTCTATCAGAAAGAGATGTCACACGTAAAGTAGTCAGTAAAGCCAACATTATTGACATTTGCTTGTTAGCCAACAGAATGCAACAGTTTTTGTTTGTAATTTTATGGACGTGTTTCGATCTCACGTGTTATCTTCACATACGAATTGTGCTGTTGACTAAGCTACTGTAATTCACGTTAATAACATTCCACATACTGTACACCTACTAAGAACATTTATTAGCACACACATTTACATACGTACCGAAGTAGTGACGGACATTGCAAATTATGTACTTCCAAGCTACCTTTCTGTGAATAGTCAAGTTATTATGTTTTTAGGAATTCTGTTATTGCCGTTACTCTGTGGTCGCCGGACCATTTTTAGTGTAGTTCTTTTTTCGTCCATATAGAAGAGTTAGCTGTAATATTACTGCTTTTCCACTGCAACAATGGTTACGCGAACGCGCCTTAGTGTTAGTTTGTAGTGCATTGCTGGTCTTGTTTATTTAAGATCCATCTGAGGCTAATGTATGGACGTCCCGGGAGTTGATACTGGTTTCATCACCAATGAGGGTACTATAACCATTGCAGTAAACGCGCAGGTCGTTCTGCTGCGAATATGGAAGCAGTAGGTTCTTCTGAACATTGTTAAGTGTCTAGTGCAGTTCACTGCGTCCAATCCCAGAAGTCGCTAAACTTCACCGTGTACTTGAATAAGACATGCGAGTGACCTACCTACCTTTTACGAAAGGCGTGCAGGTCGTTCTACAGAGCGTCGATATAATGCCATTGTACGTCGCCAGATAGAGCGGAAATTAATGCAATTAGATGCTTATTAGATATTATGTGGTTGGAATTGTAAAACCGTATCTAGCCTCTGTGTGGTCACCATTCAGTGTGTAGCAACAGCCCAGCGACAGTAGCTATTTCATTGCTCAGTATCACAGCAGTAAAACTTCTGATAGTGCTATTTTTCATTCTGATGGGGCCTGTTACGTGTTATGTGATATTGGAGAGTCGACTGGAAAAGGATAGGCAGAGCATTAATATGCGTACGTCTTGTGTGATATCCTAAACGAGAGTGGTTGGTGGTGGTGGTGGTGGTGGTGGTGGCGGCGGCGGAGGAGGTGGCGGTGGTGGTGATGATCTAGTAGTAATAATAGTAATAAATATACATGAGACCATAATAATTACAATAGTAATGTGAATAAACATGAAAACAAGGGATACCGAACAGCATTATTGAAATTCGGTGTACTGTACGCAGTTCTAGACCTACAGACTGTTTCAAGATGAAATTCGGATAAAATGTTGTTAGTGTTCCCTTTGTCCTATGAAGACCCAACCTACTTTACTTGCCAAGTAACAGAATAACGTCCTTTCTTTTGTGTGACGCCGTGTTGTTTGGTAAAAATCGAGCAGCGTTTCAGAGCGATGTCAGTGGATATGTGAGGCTGTTATTTCCACATTAGACCATGTCGCATCCTATTCATAAAGTAAAGCAATCCCTGTATAGGCCTGGGCAGGCCCTAGGGCTGCAGGGGTTTGAGGCTGCCAGAATTTCTAGACAGCCGTCACATGAAGATGGAAAGTTTTAGCCTTACGCACCGGCCGCTTTTAACCCCTAAGATATATTCCTGTTACTCATTTCTGTTAGAGGCTGAGTCGATCCCAGGGCCATAGTAAAAAATCCTAGTGACCCTATCGGGAATCGAACCTGCGACTGTCGGGCTTGTAGCGTAGTGCCCCATCCAACTGCACCACCACCCCTCCCCCTCACGTCCTCCTCATATCACATCAGTCACCACAGCGTTAGCTTGGAACTCCTCAAATATGAATGTAAAACATACTTGGTTTATGTCATTAGAGTCTTGTTGGGATGTTAAGGTGCGCTATGCATAGGTCCAGTTGCCATTTCGATATTTGTTAATTCAGAACTGCTGCCAAACTTGCGCTATCCACGTCTGCAATTAGCATGTCGAAAGGCTAATTAATCCGTTTAGGGTTAACCGAAAGGCTAATTAATCCGTTTATGGTTAACCGATCTACATCGGTCTCATGGGGGCACAGGTTGATATTCTACCGTAGTTTCTCGCTGTGTGGCACACATGTGGTTTAGTGTTGTGTATGGACACGTGATGCATTTGTGAAAACTGTTAATAGCGATTGAACCCTGTTCCTGTTGTCTGAAGTACGCAGTTGTTCGTGCTTCATACACCCATAGAATACGTCTGTATTATAACCAGTTAAACCTTTTCGCTCTTCATTTGTTTGCATTTCGCTGCAGAAGTAGTCTCAAGTTTTGTTCTCTTGTAAAATTAAACACAAATCTCGTTACTCCTCGCTAGAAAGTTGTAAATTTTGTTACCAGCGAAGTTTGATATTCAAACTCCATTTGTGATACAATGAAGATTTTATTGGCCAAGAAACTTGTCTAATTATAATAATTTTCACAGGTAGCGTAGAAATAAATGCAACTTTGTAGATTATATGAAATGTATCAACAACCAAGAAATGTAATTTAATTTTGTGATGTATTTTTATTTAGAATATCTTCATCAACATGTTGCGGCCAGTAATCCGGCCGTCCGGAGGGTGATGCCTCTGTTACGAGAATACACGTGTAGTTAAAGGTGTCAGAATACACGTGTAGTTAAAGGTGTCAGAATCACTCCACAGTATTAAAAAATTTAATACTGTAGGGTCAGTCGTAAACAGTCTTCCGATGACCTAAACTCGTGACCAGATGTTCAAGGAGAAGCAGTGAAGAAGAAGAAGAAGAAAAAGACCGGGAAGTGTCATACATTAGTGACTGTTGTACACGGAAATTTGAGACACGTGACAGCTCATTTCAGTGCTGTTATGGTTGCACGGACTCCTCAGAAGTTGATTTGTTTTTAATCTCACGGTTTATTTCGAACTGTAAACCCCAGCAGCGATTGTGATAGCAGTATATACAGACTGATTATGACACAGGGCGATGCGCGCACGCGCGCACAC
>Ga0136643_10010453_pt1 | contig 13719 bp, 8 predicted proteins | sample TergutLab28metaG_FD_96883 | JGI IMG/M metagenome (GOLD analysis project Ga0136643, IMG submission 96883) | Labiotermes labralis P1 segment gut microbial communities from Petit-Saut dam, French Guiana - Lab288 P1 (version 3) (version 3) | ecosystem: Host-associated > Arthropoda: Insects >...
ACGTGACAATGCTAGCGGCCTTGAGAGGGGAATGCAGTGTTCACTGTGCCTGCGTGACGCTTTGCGCAGTCAGCCATGTTACGTCACCGCGGGGCTTTCTCATGTATAGTGCTTGTATCCCTAAGGACAACTATGACACGAGTGCGAGTGTTTTTGTAGTTCAATTTAATGGCTTTATGTCACTTACAAGTTAGTTTGATGTTAAGTACAGATATTAACATTATAGAAACTACATATTCCTGCCAGTTTTAATATGTATTTGGTAATCAATAAGTGTGTAACAGCTGTCAAAGTTTCAAACTTCTCTGGCCATTATCTCCGTAACCGTTCAACTTTGGACATAGTGTTTTGGGTTATATCGGTATACTTTAACATAAGGAACACCCTCCCGAAGTCTGGCACATTCCTCCTGGGACACCCTGTATATCATATTTCGTACAGTTTCGTGCACGTTACTGTAACAGACGTGAAAATGAGCCTTTATGTGACCGACGCAACGGTTGTTCCTTATATCATATCATAAAGCTATTTACTCTTCTGGGATACGACACCCCGTCACTGGGTATTTGGCCCACGTGTTTCTAGAGAGAGAATTGGTCTCAAAACGTTGAGAACCAAATTCCCAGGAACGCGGCGCCAGATTCCAGAAGAAAATGTACCCATCCACACTGCTCCGAAAAAAAAACCTCCCCTATCACAGGTTATATAATTGAACAAATAAATATCAAGGATAACCAGATAGGAAAATCAGAAACGTAAGGACGAAATGTGTGTGAGTCACTGGAATAAGCTTCTGTGTTTCGAAACACGGAAATATTGCTTCAGCACTGGCTAGTATTTTGTGTGCTTGAATATCTATAATAATCTATAAAAGATTTTAAAAATGGCGCAGACGGCGTGTCCTCTAAAAGAGATGCATTTCATTGTGGCATATCTAAGGTCCCACATTTTGCTATCTGCAGGCAATAACCTTGGACACATCTAAAGAATGCATCAACTACACAAGAAAAAAGTATTCCAATCCCATGTGTCTGCTCGATAAGTGAGTAACTCCAAGGAGAAGAGTTCTTGTTGAAACGCCACCTCCTTAGCTAATCAAGGAAGTCTCCACATTTTATTGAACCCGGAGGTTCATAATCGCTTTCACAAGAGCCAGCAAACTGTTCATATCCTGAGCCAGATCAATCCAGTCCATGTCCTCACAGCGAATTCCTTTAATATCTCTTTTAATGTTATCCTCTCCCCTATGGCTAGGTCTTCCAAATCGTTTCGTTCAGGTTTCCCCACCAAAACACTGTATTCACGTCTCCTCTCCCCTATACGTGCCACATGCCCCGCCCATCTCATTCTTCGTTATATGGTCGCCCAGATAATCCCTTGTGACTAGGTATTCGCCGATCCCGGCGGCCGCTCTCATGCTGGGATTGCGGGTTCGAATCCCACCGGGGGGCATGGGTGTGTCTGTCTGTTGTGAGTGTTGTGTGTTGTCAGGTAGAGGTTCCTGCAACGGGCTTATCCCTTGTCAAGATGAGTCCTCCCATGTGTGTGTGTGAATGTATGTTCCATTGTATGTGATCAGGTGCAACAATACCCTGTGCAACTACAATGAGTGGGTAGAAAGAGGTCAGACGAGGAAAGAAAGAAATAAAGAAAAAGCATTCGTAATCGTGTAACGTAACCTAAACATTTTAGGTTGGATTTCACCGTTTTTGTAGGCCACGCAGGCCCTTAGGGTGAGTAGAGGTATAGCTCTACTCTTTCTAGGACCTCGGCACTAGATGAGGTGGGGGGGTCAGCCCGGGGTAGAGGCGGCCGGCCTCTACCCTCGGGAAAGACCTGGTACCCATTGTACAGGAGGCTGGGTGGGCCCCAGGGCCGGTCTGGACGGGCGGAAAATGACGTCCCCACCGGGATTCGATCTCGGACCTTCCAGCCCGTAGTCAGTCGCTATACCGACAGAGCTACCCGGCCCACACTGAAACATTTTAACAGGGTCCAAATACGGCCATCAACAGCATGTTCGGTTCCCCGTGAAAAAATCCCCCCCCCCGCCAGGGTGGACCGGCTAAAAATCTTTACTCTAAATCGGAAGGGCTGGCTGCCAGTTGCAGTTGCAGAGACTGACTCGGGTTAATTTGTACAATCGACAAATAATAATACTACCGACAAAGACAAAAACATATGCAACACATACGAGACCCGGGCCACTTCCGACCGTCGGGCCTCGGTAATTTGTACCGGCACTGTTCAGGGAGCTGGCTACATTCGAGACACGTGTTTGAGTTGGTAAGGTACAGGTGAAAGCCAAACATATTTCTGTACGACATGGATGAATATTGTAGAGCGAAGGTACAGCACCATTCATCCGTAACCTCTACACTTAATGCAGATGAGTGGTTGGCTTCACGCCCCGGCCACTTTGTCGCCGAGAAAGTCCGGCGACGCAGTCAATGAACGACGGATCGCAGGTTTTTGAGTGCAGAGTCTAATCAAACCTGCTCCACAAGAGAGGGAATTCATGCGTCCACAAACTTACCAAAATATAGGAACCTCCTGAAAACTGTAGGCGCCACAACAGCGACATGATTCAAGTTCCATATTAACGACCCACAAAAGTACAAAATTAGTCAACGGGGCGAACTGGCGCCCGGAATTTGTACACCCATGTGCTAAACTGTGTTCGTTTTTATTTGTGTAGCTGAAAAGCGTCGGCCCAAAGCTGGTGCCGTTCTTCAAGACAGTGGCCATCTACTTCGTACTGTCCATCCATGCGGAGAGACCTTCCCTGCTGGCCATGCTCATCAAGTGCTTGCCCATAATCAGCCTGATTGTATTTGTGCTGCTTCACGGCATGAGTCTAGGGGACGAGTAAGTACAGCTGTAGGCATGCAACAGCAGTCCTAATTTGTGTAACATCTGTGTGCAGCAGTCAGGTCCAAGGAGCCGGAGAACTGTCTATGCTACATGGCTGGACGAACCGGGGTTCGAATCCCAGCATGTGCAAGAGATTTGTCAGTTCTCCAACACGTCCATACCGGCTCTGGGGCCCATCCAGTCTCCTATTCAGTGGGTACCGGGGTTCTTTTCTGGGGGTAAAACGGTTGGGGCGTGAAGTTGACCACTCACCTCCATCTAGCGCTGAGGTTAAGAATTAGTGGAGCTGTACCTATGCTCCCCCCCTCCCCCATATGGCTTCAAGACGTGGAAAGGGTCAATTTTATATTTTGCCAAATGATGAGTCACAGGTGCCAAACTAACTAAAAACTGAATGGACTGGCACATGGAACACTGGTGGCTAGCTTCAATTACATGAAGCTAAAATTTCTGTTTTATACTTAACATCAGTACAGTCCAGATCAAATGAAATGTGTGTGACTTGCCAGTAGTCTCCCACTACGAAATTTCATCTAAATCTCTTTGGTACCTTTTGAAATGAGACGTTTGGATGAAACAGCTGGACACAATTTTTCCATTATGAACTACATTGTAGTTACTACAGAACTTTTACTGCCGTACTTTCTACACTATACATGCAGTGAGCCACAGTATAACATAACTAGGTGAACTGTGCCCTGCATTTAAGTGTTCTGTTTCACTAGCTGAAAAGTGTCATACAACCTAAGCCAGAAACAGACTGAACACAGTAGCACATGAAAATTGTGCTGTGGCCAAAGTGATTTTCAGGTTTAACATTCATATGTCCGTGCATCGCTAATATATTTGCAGTTTATAACTAACAAGATGCAATGTTTCACAATTTATTTATTTCTGTAAGACACTATACATGTTTCAGACGGTTTTTCTGTCCATCATCAGGAGCTCAAAACTGCACATACAGCATCAGTTATTGGTCTGACAAATACCTGACACTGTATGTGCAGTTTTGAGCTCCTGATGATGGACAGAAAAACCGTCTGAAACATGCAGAGCATCTTACAGAAATAAATAAATTGTGAAACGTTGCATCTTGTTGGTTATACACATAAGCTGCGAATGATTTTCACGTATTAATCATGTAAGCTTCATCAGCTTGATTTTCTCATAAACAGTACAGGGAATGTATTGTAATTAGATTAAGAAATTAAAACTAACTTTTTGGCAGAAATGGAAGTTTTTGGATCTGTAATACATGTGGGCCTACTTTCTGCCTTCATAAATCATATGCATACAGAGGGCATGAGAACGTTAAGAGGGCCCCCTTATGATCAGTTTAATATGCCTCTTCTACCTTGGAAAGGTTAATAAAAGTTGAATACATCATGTCTGCATTAGTTATGAAAAATGTTCTACTATTCCAGTGTCCTGAACTGAAGACAACATTGTAATTTATTGCATATCTTTTGGCATGTCAGAAACTGTCAGTACTTCTGATGGCTAGTAAGCATTTTCAAGTGCAAATACTCTCCTGCAAGTTTCTCCAGACTGTGGTCTTTGCAGAATAGCACCATCTGGCCTGTGAATGAAAGCCATTGTTTGTCTGTTTGCTAGAGCAGTGTTTATGAACTTGTGGGCTATGGGGTCATTCTCAGAACCCCATGGATTATAACTTCACAGCAACTCTTCCCTTCATTCTTTTACTCATCACTCTTGTTAAAATGTGAATATTATCATTCCTGAAATTGTATACTTTTTTGTAATAATGCAAGTTATCAAACAATGGACCCCATATGCACAACTGTCAATATGTGGGGTCCACAAGTGTTTTTTAGGTTAAGGAGGAGTCCTGATACTTGAAAATGATGTGAAGATGCAACTTCTCGTTGCTTCAGTAAAAATTAAACAAATGGCCCTTACTTTCTTGGTTGCTTGAGTTTCACAAGTCTTTATCAATTTCAGGTATACATTTTCACGTCGCATCCTAACTGGCCTGCTCTTCTCTTGCGTGGGGGATGCACTGCTAATCTGGCCACAGTATTTCATCTATGGGATGGGAGCATTTGCGGTGGCACAGATCATTTATACAGCGGCGTTTGGCTTCAAGCCACTTAATGTACCTCTTGGGATAGTATTTTATGTACTGGGCTCAGTAGGTAAGTTGGCCCAATTACAAATTAGGTATAGCAAATATGCTAGTCCAGAGCAAATTTTCTGTGGATTACCTCCTGCTTTCAAGCCCACAAATGAGAAAGCAGTCTTTGGTTTCAGAGTATTATTTCCAATCTGTAAATGTTGATAATATTTACCTGTGGCATTCTTCATTTCTCAGTAACTTTGGGTGAAAACTGAGACAGTACATGAAAATGTACTGTCATACACCTTGCCATAAACAGGTACATACATATTAGTGCTCAGCAGTTTGTTTCTTTATCAATGCACAGTAGCTACATTATTACTTGCTCTCCAAGGCTGAACAGACCGTTTATTCTTTCCAAAATCAGGATGTCATAGCTTTCCAGTGAATGGCAGTGTGTGTACACAGTGCTCCTGCTCACTGACAATTCATCAGAGGAAAAACGTGTGAAGAGGGTTACATGCAACATTAAATATTTTTGTTTTGTTTCATTTGATAACTGATGTTAATATTTTATTGCTTTCAGTGGGCTAAAAAAAATAAAATATTGGCACTGATCATACAATTCAATTCCTTTAATCCGAAAGCTGACACTCTGGAAATCCTAATACTTCAGTAGTTGAAGAAGATTTCAGGGACATGTTCAAAAAGACCTCCAAGAAGGATTTACATTGACTGTTGTGGTATCTCTTGACCCCTTTTCTCCTTCCCATCAACTTCTTGAGACATAAAGATGCCTGATCCACAGTCTAGTGGTCCTTTGGCATTCATGGTAGGAAATGACGTGGCACAAGAAAGTAGAGAAGGGGACTGTGATGCCCCTCAACCAGCAGTTGAAGGAGATATCCAAATGGAATACTCCTCTGATCTGATGTGCAGACTGAATAAATGAGCAATAACAAAGAATTACTTGTAAGAACTTATATCAGTACAGGTACTGTCTGGTCCCCTGGGTGCTGGGTTAAAGGAATTCTACTGTATATAACAGCTTACACAAACATCTAATGTATAAAAATAGTAAATAAAGATAGCTTAATGAGATGCTGTAAACGCAGGCATGTCAAGTTAGAAAATATACCATATGTTTTCCTGAAGGTTAATCAAATAACATAAGACAGTAGACCATGGAAGATTTGTATGTTGTGTCTTATGGTGAACACAAGTGCTGACGCACATAACAGTGGTCTGGGAAAACAATAACAATTAAAGATGTTGGAATCTACCACTATAATGGGTGTCATAAGAAAGGTGGGAGAAATAATTTTGATCTGGCAGCCACCCAATTGTTGTACTGTTAGCATGAGAGAAACACAGTAACTTGAGGAAAAAATCCAGGGCATGACTATGAAGTATAAGTTAGACAGTGTAATGTTCTTCATAAGTAAAATCAAACATACTGTTTGCTACAGCCATATTATTCCTGATGCCGGGTCTTCATGGCGTTCTGGCAGTTGGTGTTCCTTTGTACAGTGTTCTGCTTATGACCATGATCTGGAGAGCAACTTCCCGAGTGCAGTTCTTTGAGGCAAGTACTGTTGTGTGTTCCGTAGGCAGTGTAATAACTGCCTACAAACTGGGTTACTGGAAGACGGTTGGGATTTTCTTTTTTTACACCACAAGCAGAGAAGCTGTGGGCCCAACTAGACCCTTATGTGATCTGCAAGTATAGCAGTTGAATACGAAACTGACCATTCATCTCCATCTAGTGCTCAGGAGAAGAAGAACACATGGAACTTTATCTCCTATGTCCCTATACACCTTCATGTCATGGTCGTCACATACAGGAGAAACTTAACATGTACGTTGCCACAGGGCATCCATAATTCACACTGGATGCAGCAGCACAGTGCCTGTGGTTCATGAACGGTACTCAGTACAAATGTAGTCACAGTAGGTATACAAGCATATTTTTAAACAATATGGAAAACGAAAGAGGAAGCTCTTAGATCATACTGTGTGGAGAACTTGCTTTTGAAGAGGCTATGGACATGTCATAAGACATAAAACAGATTGATTGATTGAATGAATAAACACTTAAAACTTACAATGAATTCTTCAGGAATAACGATTCATTGGCTTGCAAGCGTAAGTTTTCCATTCTCCAAAATGAGTAAACCAAATGTGGAACCCATCCAGCCTGAACTCTTTCCCCAGGAGTACAGTAACCCCAGTACGTAAAGCCGTCCACTCACCTCCATCTGGTTCCAGCAGTAAAAATGCAAAGAATTACACCTCTATTCCCCTTTACACCCTTATGGCATGCAGAGGGGTCACTTTACCTTGTACTGCATACCTGTTTGGTGTCTTCTGCTGAAACAAGCAGAACAAAACGCATTTGTTATGGGAATTGACACTGGTACTGTAGGAAAGCTACTGAGCAAGAAGAACTGTAAAAAATGGCAGCATCAGTGCCATCACTACCACTGTCTAAGGTTATTTGTACTGCCTTCTTATGAAACATAGAAATATTACAACGCACTGTGCACAAACAAACAAACAAAATACTTTACTTTACATGACTAGCACAAATTTAAAGCTTCCATGGTTGTTCTGCACTTTACAACAGACTGTAGCAACAGCAGCTTAATTGCATATGTAACTGTAATTCTAACTGTTGTTGAATACATCATTTTAATGTTCCCTCTTACATTCATTTTGATTTATTGTGAGTTTAGTGTAGAAAACTTGCATGAATATTCACCATGGTGAGACCCTCTTCTATAAGCTTGAATACCTTTCTCTCTTGGGTGACTCAATTTCATTTATGAAACAAATTTGGAACTTATGAATCTGTGTTTAAAGGCACAAGCTTTACCTCAAATGGAACTTAGATGCCAGAGTGTCTTGGACAGAGGACTGACAACTGCAGAGGAGCACTAGTGTTGTCAACACCATGGTGTGCAGTCCTCTAATTTAGAAATTGATGTCTTTCATTTAATTGCAGAACATGTAGAGTTAAGGATCCTCCTTTACCTTGACAGCAGATTGAAGTGCAAAATTAGCTTCGCATCTGAACTGACTTTATCTGAGGAGTTAGAGGCCATGACATTAATTAGGTCTCACAAGTGAACAGGTAACAAAACCATCAGCAGAGCAGCAGTGAAGAGAACATTCCCATTGCTCTGCCTTCAGCAACGTCAGATAAAATACCTGACCTCTTGGCTGACAATGGAGCCCAGTATTTCAAAATACAAATCAGGATTCCCATCACCCAACTGCAATATTTGGTTTTATAGAGGGCAGGACTATGGATTTTGAAATGCACTCCAAAATTAGAAGGACAACATAAAATTTGTTGCTTATCAGTAACTTCAAGTTGCATTATTTTTCAAGAGTACTGTTACTATTATATATTCATGATTCTCAGCCTCACCTATTCATCTTGTCAGTAAAAAATGTGTTTTGTTTAGGAACTATGGACATGGACAAAATTATGTTCCTGTGCAGGTGGCATTCTCTTCGGAATCTCCGACAACCTCATTGCCTTCAATCAATTTTACAAGCCCCTTCCTCATGCACAGGTAAAAGTCATCAATCATTATTCACAAATAAATAACATAAACAAACAAGTGCAATATTATGTCATTTCATTAATGCAGTTACTAGAGTTTAAAATACTACTTATTTACTTCATATAGAATGCCTTAAGGTTATTTAAATATGTTTCTGACTAACAAAGGGGTAAATTAATTCTTCTCACATGGTAATTATAGTAATTATAAAAATTATGTATGTTCTTATTAACTGGTGGTGGTAGTCATCAGAACATGTCATTATCAACCTTATCCCACCTTGATGGCTGCAATGATGATGATGATGATGATGATAATGCCTCAAGTATAATGCATTACAAACTCACAACTGCCATTATTAGGACATAAAAAGGGAAAAGAAAAATTATCAAAATACCCAATGCATGTAAGACATCATGTCTTTCAGTGAACACTGTACATGCATGAAAGGCACACCAAGATGTAGCAGCCACAGTCAAACCTACAAGTAATATTCATCAGTTGAAGGTTTTCCCTCATTTAAAGTTCAGTTTCGGTAGTAGGAAGTCAGTGTTAAACTTCCTGTATTTTTAATGTTCCCTTTTGTTGATTCATGTCAGGGAGCAACATTTGTAGCCGGTGAAAATGTGATGCTCATAAGTATGTATGATTGCAACGATTATGTGGTACAGTTCAAAAGAAGTTGTATCATTTCCCAGATATACCAATAAACATTTTCATTACTGACAGACTTCATTCATTCTTTATTGTGGTATGACTGCTTTCATATTATAGGGATAAACCACTTAATTTGTTTAATGTAAAAAGAACTGTTGAAGGAGTTTGGTGTTATGTAACTACTGGTTGCAGGTATTCATTATGACAACCTACTATGCAGCACAGCTTGGAATTGCCCTCAGTGTTGTTGATTCTAAAGGAAGTTATAACGTAGCACAATCCAGTTCACATGCGAATAAACCCAAAACCTCTAGTACAAGCAGTCAGGCAGGGAACAGGATAAAGAAGGCTATCCCATTGCGGTAATGTGTAAGTATGTGATATCTGAGTTTTTCACAGCAGGTTTTGATGCTCATCAGGTTTTCTGGATTGTTATGCTGTGTTGTGTGTTAAATGGACACCAACATCATGGAGGAGTGTATTGCTTCCATCTTAAGGGTCTAGTAGGCCAGGAAGATTGGGCTGGACTGATGTATGATAAAGATAAGGCACTACTCTCCCCCAAAATGTCAGTAACTAGTAACTGTTTACCAGTTCACATTTTCTAATAACTTAGAACATCTGAAACTACAATATCTGTAAGTAACTCATTACCAGCCACATGATTCAAGAACAAGATTCAAGAAGAAATAAACTACAATGTGTTGTTGCTTCAAAAATAATATGGTGCTGGCATAAAGCCATGTTAAATTCTGTGATCCTTTCTTCTTCTTTATGATGAAATTTGTAGCATAAACAAACACTGGACACATTGAACTTCGTGCGTTATGAGAAATATCCTGCTACATACCGCTATTTGTTCATGGTGTGAAAGGGATATGTACAATAACAGCATTATTCAAGTATAAGTTTCCACTCAGATCATCTTCTATGCAGTATGTTAACTGACATGTTTACTTGAAGAGACCTACTTTTGCATATGCGAGGCACATTAAAAAATACCCCTAGTAATTCCTTTTATATATGTGTGGGCAGCAAGGAAATTTACTGCATTTTTAAGACATGCTCCATAATCGCTGTCTTATTTTCCACAAAATACCATATATATCATAAGTTCATCTTTTCATGTTCAAATAATACTGACATTTTCATTAATTATTTGCTAAAATTTAAATACCAACCTGGTCATTTAAAAGTTAAACATCATCACAGGTGTGTTTCATGACTGTATATCATATGTAGTGTTTTCTGTAAAATATTATTATTATTAGAATTTTCATATGTAAATTTTTAGATAATGTTCTTGAATTATTATATTCTGTTGACACACACACACACACACACACACACTGATTCTTTAGTTCATTTTCATACCTGATTCTACACATCAGCTGTGTTCAACAGAATAACAGTATAGAGTGTATTTATTACCATCTAAAAACACAACAATATCATCAATAACATGACGAAACTTTTAGTTTTAGTTTAGTTAGCCTAAAAGTTAACGAAAAGTTTTGTCATATTATTGATGATATTGTTGTGTTTTTAGACGGTAATAAATATCACTATATTATTACAACACAACGGGATGACTCGTATTAAAAAACAATAACAGTATACTGGTCACGTAAGGTGGTAAATGACTTGTTTCATATCCAGTAGCCATTATGGCTCTATCAAGTATTACTGAAATGCATATATGTGTGTGTATGTATGTATATAAGTAAATCATACACTTTTCACCTACTCATTTGGTAAACTTTGTTATTTTTCAGATTCTGCGTACATACAAGAGAAAACTGAAGAATGTCTGGGGTCAGGGAGCATTAGATTTTGTTCTTTCTTCTACTCGACAGTCATTAAATTGGTCTCCACTCCTAGCATCAACTGAAGGATATTTTGTAGAATTATTAGCCAGTTTAGAGGGCCTGTTATTCTTACCCATGGTCAATGCAAAGTGTGTGTGTGTGTGTGTGTGTATGTACGATGTCCTCATGCAGAACCCCGCAATTTGTGGTTAGCAGTGCAGGATCATTAATGTTACCAAAAAACAATAAGCATCCAGTGCATATTTAGTGTTCCCTGATTGTCCCAATGGGACCAGTCATAACCACATTAAACTATAAAATTAGTGATATGTATAAAATTCACTCTTCTTTTTTCTATGGTAAAATTAATAGCTAATATACATGGAGTCATAAAACTTTGTTTGGCTTATGATGACAAATTTTCTTCTGGGTCAGATACAAGTGCCAGTGGGTCCATATGGGGCCACCTACTCGACAGTTTCCACAGAGTGCCATGTTAGCTAGCACTGGCCCTGTTCATGACCCACTAGTCTTCAAATTATACAGGCTCAGATTTTATGCTATGTAGCTTCAGAATGTATAGTTTTTAAGACTCTTGGATTGCTCCCTTGTTGTTTAGTGCCTTTTATACTGTATCCAAACAGAAGTTTTCTGAGTACTCAGTATCTGTTTTGTGGGAAAAAAAAGTTACAAGAAACATCTGCTGATCAAGTAAGAGAAACAGGCTCATGGGTAAAACCAACCCTCTAGAGCATCAATGCCATTAACCCTTTGGTGTTAGAATTAAGTGCCCGATTTATTCTGCAAAAGGCCTGCACTTTAAATAGCCACCATTCCTTTGCTTTTTCTTGGTGATGACTTTAGTTGACATTTGGTTTTCACAGCATGTTGTGTATAGTCAACTGTTGGCACCCAAGAATTAATAACAAAACACCATGGGACACAATTCCTTGCTACTTCCTGTCATCTTTCATCATCTTTAACTATTTCTGTAACCTCTAACCACCATTATCCTCCCATCTTTTCCTCCTCCCCCCCCAGGTGACTGCTATAAAAAGATTCCCCCATTCATATTCTGTGTGGGTACTTTGTCTTCCAAATCTGAGCTATGTCTAGCCCATTTCAGCCTTTTGGGTTTCACTATCCTAAAGTACTCACTTCTTTGTCTGAAAAGTCCAAATTTGTTCCCCAGCACTTTGTTGTCAAACACAATTTGTGAATCTTATGCGTATTGGACCGTGTCATCAAGTTGGTCTACCTTTATTCAAATTATTCAAACTTACAATCTGTGTTCTTCCCTTATACTGTTGGGTTTGAAGTGGTTCTCTACATTAGATGAGAGTTTAAAGCTGAGTTATGGGCCAGGTTAATGCCCTCAATACATTACTGCCATGCCACTCAAAGTAATACACTAGTGATGTAAACTTATAAATACCAAGGTAAGTAACAGAAAATGAAGTCAGTAAATGTAACCAAATCTGATGTAATGTAATCCAATATGAAAAAGAAGATAAACTGACAGCCAGAATATTATGTCCAGTCCCCCTGTACCATACCCAAAGGACCACCTGCAGGTAATAAACTTGCCATAATAATGTCCACACAGCACTGGCATCGCCGAATAATTTTTCAGTCCGTCACAAAGTGAATGCTATATGATGAGTATCATGCATTGTTCCCGTCACTGTAACATGATGAGCTAATGGAAAATGAATGTGAACTGGACACCATTTTAAAGGGTTTTGTGCCTTTTATTGGTATTATATTTTATTGTATTTATGTAACGTATATTTTGTCAGCATTCTGACTGGAAACGTTCCATATCAATATGTAAATAAAAAATAACGTACATGTATAAATATTTATATGTGAAATGCATTTATAATAGTTACAAGCATCAAATCATGGTCATTGGTACAAACAAAACCTAACAATGAACTGAATTTGTTTCCTGTCTCTGATTACCAAAACCAACTACAAATAGTCTGTGTGTAAATTTTGGTGGTGCATTTTATTACTATTATAGAACATTCCTCTTGCAGTAAATATTTAGAAAATCATATTGTAAACTTAGTGTATTAAAAATTCTCAAGTGTACACTGAACATTAAAAATACACTATGCAGACATTGATACGAAAACAATTAGTGTCAGTCACAGCTAAACTCATACATTTATTTTCAAGTATATGACAGTAATACAGGGATGAAGTTTGGCAGCTGTGGTCTGTCCACATGTGGATTGCCATTTGACATACTTGCTGAGATGTGCTGACAGAAAAACTGCAGCAGCCCTGTACAGCAGTGGTTCTTGAAATTTCTTTCACTCACAGCACAGTATTCCTTGCTGCAAAAGCTCACTGAGCTTTTGTCCCCACTACAAGTAAGTTCAAGGCTCATGCGAGATAAAGGAGAATGATTTACTTACTCAATGGTGCAGAGTCCTTCTTGAGAAGCTAACTGGTTTGCAGCTAGTCAAGAAATTCCCCGCATTTCATGGAACCCGAAGGTTCATTACCGTACTCACAAGCTTCTGCCACCTGTCCCTATCCTGGGCCAGCCCAATCCAGTCCACATACCCACATCCCACCTCCTGGAGATCCATCCTAATATTATCCCCCCATCTATGCCTAGGTCTCCCCAGTGGTCTCTTTCCCTCCGGTTTCCCCACCAAGAACCTATACGCCCCCCTCTCCTCCCCCATACGCGCCACATGCCCTGCCCATCTCATTC
>Ga0136643_10010454_pt1 | contig 13719 bp, 13 predicted proteins | sample TergutLab28metaG_FD_96883 | JGI IMG/M metagenome (GOLD analysis project Ga0136643, IMG submission 96883) | Labiotermes labralis P1 segment gut microbial communities from Petit-Saut dam, French Guiana - Lab288 P1 (version 3) (version 3) | ecosystem: Host-associated > Arthropoda: Insects >...
AAAAAAAAAAAAAATTTTTTTATTTATATAATTCTCTAATAATATATATATATATATATATATATATATATATATATATATATATATATATATATATATATATTTGTATAATCCTGTATATGTGTGTTTTTTGGTACTAAGAGATTTCAGCACTCATAATGCATGGAAAGAATGTGTATGTATGAGAATTAATTATGCAATAATGAATTGCTGATATGTTGACCTTTTTGGTTATATGCATATTCATGCGGAAGTATTTCGTAACCGACGTTACTCACACTCCACCTCTTCATAAGAGGATCTACAGTAAATTCAAAATGAGACCTTGAGTTTTAAATAATCACCATATACTTACTTAACACACAGTGTTACACAATCACTGCAAATCTTTGCATTTTGCACACACAGTGTATTTATATGTTAAATCATTCTCACAATAAAATTTTTCCCCAAATCATCATTCACTAGCTGGTCTTTGTAACTAAGTTGCAGTTTTTTCTGTCAGGTAGGCACTGAATTTCAAGTAATAGGCCTGTTGTATCTGGGTGAACTTCTTGCTGCAAAGATTTCAGTCCATCATTTCCCTGCAATGGAAGCAAGAAATGGACTGCATTGGCACGGGAATATCCTGGGACCAGCACCGATGTGATAAGAACTTATATTCAGGAGAAACAGATAACATATCTTAACAATAATAACTCCAAGGACGCAACAGACACAAACTCTGTAATGGGTTGTAATGTGGGCAAAGCTACTTTACCCAAATGGGATAAGAAATGTTTAAAAGAAAAAAATGATGATTTTTTATGGTATTAGAAACAAGTGAAAAAGGCAAATAAACTAACAACCTAACTATTTATCATCAGAACATAAGGAGTTTAAATAAGAAAAAAGATGAATTAAACATTATGTTACAGGAAAATCAGGGTAGAACTCATCTCATGTGCTTGAGTGAGCATCATATGGGGAGAGAGGAGATGAAGGATTTTGCATTTCCGGGATACTAACTAGCCAACTGTTTATGTCGTGAAACATATTCTAAAGGAGGAGTTTGTATTTTAGCCAGAAATGATATAATTTATCAAGCTATTAATCTAAATAATCTATGCAAAGAAAAGGTCTTTGAAATAAGTGCAGTTACAATGCACACATGTTCTACGAAAGTGATTGTCTGTTGTGTGTATAGATCTCCCTCTGAAAATCCAAATTATTTCTTACAACATTTAGAAAAACACTGAAACTTTTATACCAACCAACTGTCTCCCTGGTAATATGATGAGGCTTAAACATAAAGTATCTCTCAGAAAGTTCAGTGAAGCAAAACCTAGAATCAATAATGAAAACCTTTAACCTAACTCAAGTAGATACATTTCCAACAAGAATATGTAATAATAAAGGAACATTAATTGACAGCATATTTTTAGATAATACAAAATTCCAGAATCTCTCAGTTCATTCTTTTGATAGCAGCCTATTGGATCATGCTGCACAAATTCTCACTCTGAAAAATATAATATTCCCACTTCAAAAATATACCCATACAAGTAAAACTAGACTAATGGATGACAAATCAATAGCCAACTTCCAGTCACATCTGAGGGAGGAAGCATGGGACTCAGTCTATAATTCTGAAGATGTTAATGAAATGTTTAACAATTTTCATTGTATCCTTCTAAGACACTTTGAAAACAGCTTCCCCTCAAGGTATAAATCATACATTACGAAACACAATGGTTGGATTACCAAAGGGATAAAAATTTAATGCCAGAGGAAAAGAGATATTTATTTCATGTATAGACACTCAAATAACACTCAACTAAAGGAATACTATAAGAGATATTGCACCATTTTGAAAAAAGTAATAAACTTGGCCAACAAATTGTATTATGACGAACAGATAGAATTCTCCTCCAATAGAGTGAAGAGTATATGGAAAATAATAAAAGACATCACTGGAAAAACACAGTCACCTGTTACCAATATGAAAATAAAATGTGATGCTGGCATATTAACTAACATTAATGATATAGTAAAAGCCATTAACATCTACTTTGCTAATATTGCTGAAGACCTAAATAACAATTCCAGTGATGTGGATAAGGCATGGCAATCATTAAAGAGTTCTAACCCTGAAAGCTCTTCTGAGATGAAGTCAATACCGGTAACTGAAACCAAAGTAATTGATATAATAATATCCCTTAAACATAAAAATTCTTCAGGATATGATGGAATTACAAATAATATTAAAAAACATTGTGTAAATGAGATAAGTAAACAATGACTTTCATATTCAATTACTATCTAATGACAGGGGTATTCCCAGATAGACTTAAATATGCAAATATACTTCCCCTACACAAGAAAGGAGATACCCATTATGTCCAATTATAGGCCTATCTCCTTACTATTATCTTGCTCAAAGATACTGGAAACAATAATGTTTAGCAGACTGTAGCAATATGTGCATACAAACCAAATCATGTGTGGGATACTGCAGGATTGTTACAATGACAATCTCAGTAAAACACATAATGTTATTTATTTTTGTCTTGAGCTTATACAGTACGGTTGTTGCTTATAGTCGTGGGTATACTCAGTCTAGCCTCGCTCCGGAGCACTGCAATGTGTGACAGGTCGGTTGAAAGTGCGCAGGGCGGTTGCGCGGTGTGGAACCCAGACAGGTGGCTTCACTCACCATTCGGCTGTGGCAGTGGACAGCGAGATGCGTGACAGATCGTGCGCCGGGTACGTGGCGGCCACCAGTCTGGTCGGTGGACGATTTTTAGCGGGTAGCACAGCAGACCGGCCCTTCTTGATGTTGGCTAGTTGCCTAGTACTTCTTGAGGTTGCGGCTGACGAGTCCTTGTTGATGTGCCTTCCCTTGATGCTGGCGTTGAATTTAATTAAGGCTGGAAACGTGGCCATTTTTATACAGACTTCACGCGGTCGACCTGCCCTGCCATTGGTTAGTTGGCAGATTTGTTAGGTGTGGCTAATGGAATGAATAATCGTGTTGAGGTGCCGTGATGGGAAGCTGCGCTTGGTTTCGAGCTGTTTGCGGAGACTGGGGTTACCGAGAGAGAAGGATGGGAGAGAGAGATAGAGAGATAGAGAGTGTTGTCGTGCTGTCTGTCGGAGAAATGGAAGGAGGAAGGAGAGCTACAATGGGGGGGTCCCCACACCCCCCCCCCCACCCCCGAGGAGAAGAGGGCTTAGGTGGTGAACCGAGCTGGGAAGCGTAAAGTGCGTCCTGAGCGAGTAGTCTGTGGAGGCCGAGTCGTAAAAGGTTTCGCTGGATCGCTGCGGGGTTGGGCCGGTGGGGTGCCGGTGTCATGTCGAGTCCCTTCCAATATGTAAGCTGACTTTACTCGGTCCGCTGATACATTGACCTGCCGGCCGCGCACAATTGTAAGAGTTTTGTCAGTGCGGGCAATTACCTTGTGCGGGCCACTGTATGGTGGCGCCAGGGCGCGGCGTGTGGTGTCTCCCGCAGGAACACGTGGGTCGAGTGCCGGAGATACTTGTGGACGAATTTCGCCGGGGATGCATGGCGTGCTGCTGGGGTTGGTCGCAGCTGGTCCACGAGGCGGCGGAGCTGCTGTATGAAGGTGGATGCCTCCATCTTCGGGGCGGCTGGTACAAGGAGCTCACCGGGGACACGCAGGTGCTCGCCATAGACGAGCTGTGCCGTGGATGACTGCAAGTCCTCCTTGTAGGCGGTGCGTATGCCGAGTAGGACTAATGGCAGCGCCGCGGTCCACTGCTCGTCAGCATGATACATTATGACGGCCTTAAGTGTGCGGTGCAGCCTTTTCACGAGGCCATTGGCTGCGGGGTGGTGGGGTGTCGTCCTACTGAGGTGGATGTCACACATATTCGTCCGGCTGTGGAAGAGCTGCGGCTCGAACCGGCGTCCTTGTTCGGTCGTGATTGTCTCTGGACACCCAAAGAATGCTATCAAGCCAGAGAGCAGGGCACGCGACACTGCCTCTGGTGTGATGTCAGGGATGGGGAAGGTTTCCGGCCAGCGCGTGAAACGGTCTACAGCCGTGGGGCAGTATTGAAATCCTGCCGAGGAAGGTAGAGGTCCAACTATGTCATTGTAAACGTGTAGGAAGCGGGCAGGTGGGAGGGTGAAGTTGCCAACTGGAGCAGTGATGTGGCGGGAAACTTTGGAGCGCTGGCAGGGTTGGCAAGATCGGCCCCCAAGTGCGGCAGTCCATACGAAGCTTTGGGAGATGAGCTTAGCCGTTGCCTTAATTACTGGGTGGCTGAGGGAATGCAGGTAGTTGAAGATCTGACGGCGGAGAGGAGATGGGACGTATGGGCAAGGTTTACCAGAAGAGGTGTCGCAGTACAACTCGACTGAGGTGCCGGGGATTAGGATTCTTTCGAGCTGTAGTGCTGTGGTACTCACCAGCAGTGTCTGCATTTCATCGTCAAGTGCCTCGTGTGTCACTGGACCGGTGATTACCTCAACACTGGAAAGTGCGTCCGCGACGACGTTGTCTTGGCCGGAAATATGGCGGATGTCTGTGGTGAACTGAGAGACAAAATCCAGGTGGTTAAACTGGCTTGGTGAGCACTTGGTGGAAGGCGAAGGTGAGGGGCTTTTGGTCCGGCAGGATGATGAAATGCTGGGCCTCCAGCATGTGACGGAAGTGCCTCACGGCCTCATAGATCGCAAGGAGCTCCCTGTCATAAACACTGTACTTTTGTTGTGCCGGGTTCAGATTCTCGGAGAAGAACGCGAGGGTCTACCAGACGTCTTGCACACGCTGTTGGAGGACGGCACCCATGGCGGTGGTTGAAGCGTCCGTGAGTAAGGCGAGTTGAGCGATTGGTTGTGGATGAGCCAGGAGAGCAGCTCGAGACAGGCTAACTTTGCACTTGTTGAAGGATGCGACGGGTGCGTCGTTCCAAGTGACAGGGTCGGAACCCTTGACATTAGGGCCGGAAAGGACGTCGTGAAGAGGGGCTTGGATGGTGGCTGAGTGTGGAAGGAAACGCCGATAGAAATTTACCATTCCCAAGAAACGTCGGATTTGACTGACGGTCTTGCGAGGGGGACAGGCTTGGAGATCAGCGACACGTTCCGGGAGGGTCTGAGATCCCAGGGATGAGATTTTGTAGCCGAGGAATGGGATTTCCGGAACACGGAAAACACATCTGGACGGGTTTAGAAGGATGCCAAATTTTTTAATTTGTGTAAAGTGGGTGCGGAGGTGTTCGTCGCGTTCTTGGGCGGAGTGGCTAAAGACCAAGATGTCGTCTATGTAGGCGAAACAGAAATCTATGTCTTTCGTCCATAAAGCTTTGGAAGGTTTGGGCGGCGTTTCGGAGGCCCAAGGACATGAAGGGAAATTTGAAAGGGCCGAAAGGTTTGGTGATTGCTGTCTTTTTTATCTCCAGGATGGGCAGGGATTTGATGGTAAGCTCTTACCAGGTCAATCTTGGAAAGGTTGGTGCAGCCAAAAAGGAGGTGGTGGGAGTAGTCCTGTATGTGTGGGACTGGATACCTGTGAGGGATGGTACGAGCGATAAGAGTTCGGTAGTCTCCACAGGGCCTCGAAACGCTTTGTTTCTTCGGCACGAGATGGAGGGCGGACGACCATGGGCCCTCGTCGCGTCTGGCAGTGCCGTCCCTCAGCATGGCGTCGAACTCGGTCTCGGCGACGGCCAAGCTGTCTGGTTCTAGGCGGCGTGGGCGGCAGGCTACAGGTGGGCCGGGTGTTGTGCGGATGTGATGCGTTGTGTTGTGCTGGACCTAGCGGTGGCACCCTGCTGGCTTGGTCAACACCGGGAATTCCTCCAGGAGGCTGTCTGGGGGCGTGCCACCTGCGATGGCTTTCACACTGGGAACTGATGGTGGTGCGATGAGGCCTGGCGTGGACAGTGATGTGACCCCGTCAAGCAGGCGGTTGTTCCTGTAGTCGACGAGGAGTCAATAGTGGGAGAACAGTTCCACCCCGTTGATGGGTAGGTCCACGTCCGCTGTCACGAAACGCCATGTGGAGTCGCGGCGTAGACCCAGGTTCAGGCTCCTTGAGGCCCGTCCATAGGTGGGGTTGGTGGTCCCATTTGCAGCGTATAGAATGTAGTGTGTGCGCTTCCTGGGGCCAGGCAGGAGACTACGTGGGAAGACGCACAGATCGGACCCAGTGTCCACTAGGTATCGCTGTTTCGAGTAGCGGTCCATGACGAATAGACGGGTGGATTTGGTGGTGCATACGTTAGCTGCCATTAACGTCCGCCGGTGGCGGGATTCTCTCTGTCGGCGGGAGTCTCTCTGATGGCGGAAGTCCGTCTGCTGGTGGGAGCACGGTGGGGAGCATTTTCGGGCTTCGTCCTCGAACTGCCAGTGGTACCAGCAGATGTCGTAGGGCTGCATAGAGTTGTCGTTGGTGCTGCTGCGGCGATCTTTGGAGTGCGAGTGGTGGCGGACTCTGAAATGCGGGCGGCTGTGTGTTTGGTATGCCCGCAGTGAAACAACCTGTCGCGAGAGCTCCTCGAATCGCTCTAGTAGCCCGGCTGTGTTGTCGGTCGTCGATGGGGAAATGCTCGCTGTGTTAGGCAGGGGAGTATCCTCGCAAATTCTCTCCGCTAGGTGGGAGACTGCCCTCATTCTGGCCAGCAAAAATGGCTTGCACGTACGGTGGGAGCCGGCTGGCCCAGATGGTGCGAAGGAAGTCGTCCGGGACGTCTGGAGCTAGGCTCTTGAGGTGGCGGAGAAACTTTGATGGCTTCCGGTCGCCCATTTCCTCATGTGAGAGGAGCTGTCTCACGCGCTGTTGGCGTGAGGTGGACATCCGGCGCACTAGCTGTGCCTTGAGGCGATCGTAGGGCTCCTGTTCCGGTGGTGAATTGATGATATCTTCCACCTCGGCCGCTTGCTACTGGTTGAGTTGTGACACCACATAATTGAACTTGGTTCGCTGGCTTGTGATGTCTGCGAACTCGATCTGCGCCTCATTTTGAGCGAAACAGACGGCCGGTCGGTCGGGCCAAAAGGGCGGCAAGCGCACAGCGACTTCGTACACCGCTGAGCTGAGAGTCTGGTCAGTTGTGTCCATCATGCTGTAACTAGGAAAAGGTACTCAGTCAAACAAAACTTAATCACTGAGGTGTATTTAATGACTATGCAATGGAAACAACTACATGTTTCGGCCTGTATTGGCCATCATCAGGTTGTCTAGGGAACTTAAGAGCTAGCTGTATGCATGCATGCGCGCGTGGTATAGAGATATCTACGTACGCATATCTTGACAAACTGAATCAAAACAGGAGTCAAATAAAACACTATGAAGCAGAACAGATACAGTTAGTAATTCAATATACATGAATATAAACCAGACAATAACGCTATTTGTGCGGGGGGGGGGTTGTTCTCGAACAACCCCTCCCCCCCACAAATAGCCGCAAAGAGTTCAGATGTAATATTTTTACAAATAAATCATTTTCATCCATATTGTTGCATATGCAACACTGGACTTGTCCAATTATGTATTACAAAATTACAATACATGTACATAGTTTCAAACTGTGACAATTATAAAGTAGTTGTCCATATGAGCTAATAATATCAGTAATTACAATACACATTCCAAGCTAATAGAGTAATAAAATAAATGAGCCTTGCTGTGAGAATGTTGTTTAAAATGGCTAATGAAATTATTTCAAATTCAATTTCAAACCAACCAGTCATGCATGTGACCATGGATGCATCAAACATAACACAGTCCAATACACAATATACTGTCATTAAAATCATTAAAACAATACAATTCTATTTAGTTAAGTTTAATACAAAAATTGTATAAAACCGATCACCAATTGCACCATATCATATTTATGACCCCAAATTTTTAACTGTCAAAATGAGCCTAGATTTTTCCAGAATTATTGTAGTATGAAAAACTCGACTCCTCATTTAGCATGATAAAGCACAAGAATCTTTCACATAAGACTTAAATTCAAACACTACAGAAAACACACTGCATCTCCATTAAAAACATTAATAAGTTCATGCTGTGTCTTTATTGTAAGAATCATAAAAATTATTTAAACACAATGAATGAATAAAATGCAGAGATAAGTAACGTTAATGTAGGTGATACACAGTTAGCACTGGGCTTTAAAGCACAAAAGGCAATATAACAATGACAATAAATTTCTATATTTGGTTACCAAAACACCAGTTCAATAGGGTGCTTTAATCACTTTTACAAACTGTGGCCAATTATCATATTAATTGCCAGAAGTTTTAGCACAATTTAGAACCAATCTATCTGCCACAACAGAACCCACACAAACCCATCACAATCATGCCTGTGTCTCATACCTCTATTTGAAACAGAAGTATGACACAGTGATTCCAAAACAATTCCACATGTGGTGTTCAGCTATGACATAATGATATGAATAGCTGGGAACTCTCTTTGTTCCAAACAAATACAATTTTGCTTCAGATCTGCTTGTCACTATCAATAGAAGCTATAATGACAGACATCCATTTTAAGTAGAAGCAGAGTAGAGGGACTCTATATTATCCAAATTGCTTTTAGTGTGCTCAGTCACTACTGTAAATACAAAATCTCGAATTCCTTGAACATGGCTGATTTGTTCAACCAGCAATTTGACTCACACTGTGAAAGCTAAAGGTACAGCTGTCTCTGGCCATGCCATGAAGTAATATAGAGGACCAGATGCACAGCTCTACTCATTTTTAACTTCAGCAGTAGACAAATGCAAGTTGTAAGTTTCATATGTCAGCTCTGGGGGAACAGCCCCAGTATCTCCTGAATAGGAAGCTGGGTTGGACCCAAAACCAGTGTGGATAAACTGAAGAAGAAAAAAATCATTTGTCACTGCCAGGAATCAAGCCCTGGAACTTACAGATCATACCACAGCCACAATACTGACTGACCTATCCCAGCTCTTCATCACAAACATGAAGGACATTCCTAAAATACAGTGATAATGATCATCAGCAAATACCCTGTTATTTCATCAGAGTAATGATAAATATTAGGCATGTGAGTCATGACAGTGTAGCCTGTTACATTATGATCTGAAGGCACTTACTACCTTTATTTCTACCCTGAAGAAACAGTCAGCAGGTTCCTTTGAAACACAGGTAATGAGATACCACAGCAAGCAGTGTCTCTTCCCAGCATACAGCAAACTTCAAAAGCTTTTATCACCAAATAGTAAGTTATTTTGATAAATGGTTAAGTTTGCTTGAGGAAAGTATTAGTTATTTCTTTGTCTAGCCTCTAGATTGTGATTTTCTCAGTTTGTTAGAAAAAGTTTTGTTTTGAACTACAAACATTAATAAAGATAATATATATTGTGACATCGAAGACAAAATTTGTAATTTCTTAAATAATTTTATACACAAAACTCTATTCCTGCATCATTGCTTAATTCTAATTATCTTTTTTTACGTTTTAAAAATTATGGAACTAGTTCCCCAAAATATAATTCCAGCTAATGGCCGATTTAAAAAAAGCACTTTTAATGACAAGACAGATATGAATGTTGTGGGATCTCTAATTATATAGCAAGCTGTTCTTAATATTTTCATAAGTAAATCAATATGATTATTCAAAGACAAAGTACTATTACTGTCACACGCAGGAATTTTGTGTAGGAGCTATATTTAAAGATAATTGGTTTGCTCCAGCTATTTATTTTATGTACTAAATACTATGTGAATGTTTTTGTTAAGATCTATTAGATTAGAGTGAAAAAATAAGATAGTAGTATCATCAGCGATAATGATAGGTGCTGAAGTTCTATTTTTGATCTTGGGTAAGTCATTTACGTATACAAGAAAAAGTAGAAAAGGGTAAAGCATTTCCGTTACAGGCCTGGAGTGGCCCAGAGGTTTCCAGGAAGTTAAGGTACCCAGAATTGATGACAATGGCACAGGCTTGTGGTAAGGTTGTCAGCCTTACGCACCGGCCGTCTTTACCCACAGGAAATGCTCCTGGTACTCATTTCTGTTAGAGGCCATAGTGCGATTGGAAGGACTTTATGTCAATGAAAAATTCCAGTGACACCAGCTGGGTTCGAACCAGCGACCTCCCAAATGAAATAAAAAGTAGAGGTCCCAGAACAGAACCTTGTGGTAATCCATGTCTTATTTTAGCCCAATTTGAGACTTTATTACTGTTCTCAATGTCATTATATATATCTGTTCTACAATGTCTGTTATCCACTTTAATAGTGCTAGAGACACTAACACCTTCTCTTAAAAAGAAAATAATAAGTACATTAACCTTGCTGTGTTTCATTTCTTGATTTACGGAATGTGAAATAAATGAATGAATAAATGAATGAATGATTAAATAAACAAAACTGTCCCAGTCAATCCAACATCCAGAAAATCAAAAGTAAGTTCAATGTGGAAAACCACTTTTGCAGATCGAATTTCAACAAAATACTTTTAACTTTTTGGATTGTCATACAAAGAAGTACATAGACCACAAAAAGGTTTGGTTAGCCTAACAATATTATTTGAAAACTGTGACAGAAATAAACTAAAATCATTACATGAGATACTCTAAGCTCATTGTTTATCATTTGTCTTACAATGTGTTCAACTGATAAAATTATATGTGAACGTCAGAAAATAAGTGAAAAAGAAAGACAAACTTTATGAAGGTACAAATTAAAACACAGTATATTATAATGACCTCACTTTACACTACACAGCCATGACTCATAGCAATATTTACTGCATTAGAATTTACAGCCGTGTCTTGACATTCAAGAATCTTATGTTCCAGGTTTGCACCACATGGCTGCAAAGTTAGCATCTCCTGCTAATGCTTTTATCTCTTGTTGAGGTGTTTTTTCATTAGGAAAGCAGAAAAAAAAGATGCAAAAAAAAATGGCAAAGATTTCGTCAAATCTCCTACAAGAACATGGATAATAATTAATCAATTATGAATATTGATGCAGATTTGAAACTGTCATTAAATGATGGGAAGTCACCAAACAAGTGCTTGATCCTGTAATTTTATGTGACAGTGATATTTTAAAATCATTAAAGTCATGATTTTACTTTGGTAAAATCTAAACCTATGAACTGAAGTTCTTATTATTTTGGGCTAGTGACTGAAAAATAAAGGAAGGCAAGTACATAGTAATGAAGGGATGAAAGATTCATTTTTCCTGTAGAAAGGAATGGTACATTTTGTAAGCTCCGCTGTTCTACTGTTTCTGGGGCTGGCTACAATATACTACTATTGCTTTCTCCATGTACACTGTGTTTAAGAGTAACTATTCATGTAGCTTGGCTAATGTGTTTAAATAAAGGTAAAAATGTCCCTCTGCACACCATTAAGGCACATTAGGCACTGGAGGAAGGCCTATGGTTCCATTCCTATTCTTAACCTCAACACTAGATGGAGATAACTGGTTAGTTTCATGCTTTGCTGCTTCACCACTGGAGAAGGAAACCTCTTTGTACATTTGTATGCTCAGCTGCTTCTGATAGAGTCTGTGGCAGGGTATATTTGTAATAGTAATATTTTGTACTTGCATTTGTTCTCTGCAACCCACACTACGAATCGCAACCTGTATGGCACAGCTTTGTGGAATGCTGTCTGTTGATGCTTTGTTAAAAACGTGGCCAATACAGCTTTTCTCATGTCCTTGAAGTTCCTCCAATTCCTTCCTACAGCCACACCACAGTACTTTTGCAGTAGACCAACTGCAGCATTCATAGTTGGCTTCACCCAGTCACAGTTTTACCATCACACAGTTTCTACACTGTTGCATCACTAGTTGAGTGTCCAAACCTGTCTGTAACATGACATACATTTCCCAGCTTTTAAATGGCTCTACTGGCACCATATGATACGCTTTCTATAACCTTGAGGAAACCCTTAGTGTCTCCACTGCCAAGATACTATGTGTGTCATACACCACAGTCTGTTACGGACCTCTTGAAATATTTTCATTATTGCTGATGATTCAGTTCCTCCACTGAATCCTTCAAATCTTACAAGGCACTGCCGCTTTCCTGATGGGATTGACAACTTTGACAATATTTTCAGACACTGAACATAACTACTTCCCCTATTTCAAGGAATGTAGCAGTAATAATCTCCCCTTCAGTTAAAAGTGGCTTCAACTGTGTGAACCTGCCAACATTCTGTTGCTCCATTTGCAGGTTTTAAGCAGAAAAAAAGATTACTTCATCCAAAAAGTCAATAACTTCAACAATTGATATGGTAGCTTAGCCCACTTTAAGCTAATTGCTTGTTATGCACCAATATACTCAGCACACATGGTTCAAACTACATGCTGTTATCTCCCACATTGCACTGGATTAGGGTGTTCAACCGTCTGCCTTCTCAAATAAGGGAACTGTACCATAATAGAAATAATTTTAAATGTGCCTTGAAAAACTTCTTGAATTTTCATTCGTTTTATACCTTGAATGAATATTTTAGTTGTAATAACATTTAAAACATTTACTATTGATTAGCTATTTTGTGTGTTCTAAAGTTCCATCTTGAGAATTGTTGACCTATTAATTAATTGTATATAGTAACATAATTTAGTACAACTGAAATGTATGTTTAAATTAGTGCATATTGTTAACCTACTGACTACCGCTCATTCTACAGTAGCTGCACTGTATTTTATCCTATTTTAGACTGCTTGTATCTGTTGTAATATATTGCAGTACAGCGTTAATTGTAATTGACATGTTCTGTATCCTGTGGGTTACAACCCCTTTTTGGATAAGATAAAAAAAAATAAATATGAATATGAAAACTGTAATATTAACATCATTTATTGTATTTCTTCAGATTCATCTCTGTCAATACAGCAACCTCTGTAGCAGCTTGATACAATTCTACTATCCCTATCTGTGTGACTGTGACACAGTTATATTAAGTTGCTAAAAATGGCAGAAACCACCTGCATGTTTTGGCACTTTTCCTACCATTGTTTTTGTATGCTAAGAGTCATTCCAAGTTATGATAGCTATCATGTTACAGAACTGTTGTTCTGCTTCTAAGTGCTAAAATTTACCTAAGTAGTGTGTTATGTGTTTATGTATGTAGGTCCTGTCATACAGTAAATACAATGCATCTCTGCTACAAAGACCAACTTGTTATGCCATTTAATGAAATAATTGCAGTTTATTTTGAGAAGCACACGAAGTGTATAAACACATTTTGTGTACAACTTGCAAGTCTCTAATGTTAAATCTGGTCATACATACAGTTACTACTGGACTGTAAACAGTTAACACTTTGTACAGGTAATAAATATATTAAGCACACAACAGTCATCAGTTGTGAACTTTAGCAACAGAATAACATAGGAATGTATAATAATAATAATAATAATAATAATAGCTCAATGGGTATGGGAGATGTAGTACCTTTGTAAGGGGTTGACCCTGCACTGGTCCTCACCAGCCCAGGTGTGCAGCATTGCAACTTGTGGCACCAGCCACTCACTTCCCTGCACACAAGACTGTCCGTGCGTAGTGAGTAACTACATCCGACCAGAGGTGAGCCTGTTTAAACGGAACACGGCGGATCTAGAGAAGTAGACCTCGAAAAAAATCCCCTAATCCAAGGTGTACACTACCGTGCCGAGGGACTACAGATGCATCTGTGGTGGAGGGTAAGAAACCGAGAACGGTGAACTCTGAGAAGTGGCGACCCTCGGATTCAAGCAGCCTTA
>Ga0136643_10010457_pt1 | contig 13717 bp, 12 predicted proteins | sample TergutLab28metaG_FD_96883 | JGI IMG/M metagenome (GOLD analysis project Ga0136643, IMG submission 96883) | Labiotermes labralis P1 segment gut microbial communities from Petit-Saut dam, French Guiana - Lab288 P1 (version 3) (version 3) | ecosystem: Host-associated > Arthropoda: Insects >...
ACACCATCTTTACGACTGCGGAGTGTTGTAACGGGAACTTCCCAACTACCTGCACCTTTCGAGCCCAACCCCACCCTTCTACGGCCTCCCCTCCCTTCACAATGCCCTACTGAAAGTATGGAGCGTATTTTGCCCCACCCTGTATATGCACGTACATTTCTGCATGACTGTGTAAAACCAATGTATGATCCTGCGGTTGAATGGTGGAGCATCTGCTCCATGAAGTGTGCATATGATGAGCTTTTTCTGTTCGTTGCAGCGTGTACTGAAAGACTTGATTGCTGAAAAGCTGCCTCGTTTAGCCTCTCACTTGGCTGACTACAGCGTTGACATATCACTTGTCACTTTCAACTGGTTCTTATGCATATTTGTGGATAGCCTTCCTGTGGATTTGTTCTTGCAAGTGTGGGATGCGTTTTTGTTTGAGGGATCCAAGGTATGTGTGGCGTTACAGTAGATATTGTTTATGTTATGGTAACTTTATTGTAATGTTGTATAGTGGATGTCACTTGTATGTCTTGAATATTTTTTTCTGCAAAATTCAATAAAACCTTGGGCTGACAGCCAGACCACATAAATTCACTGGCATTTCATAGACCGACTCCGTCCACAACGTGAGGCTTCTGATCTGGCTTGTCACCAAGTCTGCAATACTGATATACCTTCACAAGACTGGGCTCTTTGTAGGTTGCCAGCCAATTAGGTTAATGGATGGATTCTGTTTTGATTCTCATTGGATGAATCCAGGATCTTTTTGAACACCGGTTGCTACCTAATTTTAGTACGTGATCATATCTCTGCCTTTTGTTTTGTATGGGTGTGAAACTTGGTCGCTGACCTTGAGGGAGGAACATAGGCTGAGGGTGTTGGAGTATTGGTTGTTGAGGAGAATATTTGGGCCTAAGAGGGACGAGGTAACAAGGGAGTGGAGAAAACTACATAATGGGGAGCTTAATGATTGTACTCCTCACCCATTGTTGTTTGGGTGATAAAATCGAGAAGAATGAGATGGGCAGGGCATGTAGTGCATATGGGTGCGAATACAGGGTTTTGGTGGGGAAACCTGAGGAAGGAGACCACTTGGGAGACCCAGGCCTAGATGGAAGGAAACTATTAAGATGGATCTTCAGGTAAAAGGATGTGGGGGTATGGACTGGATCGAGCTGGCTCAGGATAGTGACAGGTAGCGGGTGAATGCGGTAATGAACCTTCGGGTTCCATAAAATGCAGGGAATTTCTTGTCTAGCTGAAAAATGGTTTAGCTTCTCAAGAAGGACTAATGTTCCATGGTGTAATTAAATCATATCTCTGTACCTCTTTTCACCACGCATTCCCATAGGCTGCAGCAGCGTACTCTGCATGCATTTTGAAATTTCACGCCATGTCCCAACATCTTCATTGGTAGTGAGGACTTCACGCTAAGCCAAACCTGGGAGCCATTGCTGCAGGTGGAACGGTGTTTAGCCAGTGAGAACTGTGGCCAGGCGCAGCAGTCTTTGGACCCTGTGCACCAACCCCTTCGTCTCATGACCTGCTACAAACTTTGCCTTGTGTGGGTATATAAGTGAGTGGGTACTGAATATGGCATTGGAGTCAGTATCTGAAATGTTGGTTTCTGCTTGCTGAAGCTGTCAGCCTTAGGGTATTTTATTTGGATGTCACTAATATTGATATGCATTTGTCTCTGTATGTACTTTCACTTAGTTAATGTACAAAAACAGGGTGGGACAGTAGTAATATGTTGGCATGTGATTTGAATCTTCCTGTTAGAATCTTAATTTTAGCACTGAGCAACTTAAAATTTTCACATTTTTCCTTTCGCCAGTTGTTGTTTCAATTTGTGTATAGTCATCCTGGGAATTTATTTAGCACTAAATAACTTCTGTAGATGAACTGTTTATTGTTATAATAGGAGTTTACTCTGCATGATAACTTGAGGAGGTTTGTTTGACTGTGCATCTTCCTCATGAAATAACTTGAAATGCCAACTTGATGACACTAGGTAATTTTATTGATGTATTCTTAGCTCGACATGTTTCGGGTACATACGCCCATCATCAGGAGCACTGGATGTTGGGTTGCAGCATATGGTTTTCTGTACTGTAAAGAGTGGGATAATATGAAGTTTGTGTGTGTGTTTAGTGGCTGTATGCCTTGTTATATAGGTGTTTATCAGTGCGGTCTGTGGAGTATTGTACAGGTCTGTTTGTGTGGGGACTGGAGGTTTGTGTTGACCTGGTTGTGGGAGGGGCGTGTGTAGCGGAGGGGTGTGTAGCGGAGGGTTGTATGTAGCGGGGGGGGTGTGTGTAGTGGTGGTTTGTGGTGGAGGTTTTGGGGGCTGTGTGTGTTTGTGATCATGTGTTTGGCGTGGGTTGAGGGTGTTTAGTGCGGTGGTTAGGTTATATAGTGGCAATGTTTGTGTGTGGTGTGATTAAAATACTGCCGTGCCATTTATAAATAAGTTTTTACATGCCCGAGTTTTTGGGTGGGTGGTGGTCTTGGGAACCGCCGCGTAGGTCGTGTTTTCAGTGCGGATGGTGCCGTGACGGTGCGGATGGTGCCGTGCGATTGGCTTTGTCAAGCTGGGATGTGGTGGTGAGGGTCAATGACCAGTTGAAACACTCAGCATCTAATGCTCCTGGTGACGGGCATATATACCCGAAACATGTCGAGCCAAGAATACATCAATAAAATTACCTTGTTGCATCAAGTTGGCATTTCAATTTATCTGCATGATTAATTTATATGATTTTTAATAAAAGCATCACTTGCCAAGTACTACCCTGCTGTATGTTATTTGACGTTTCTATGATGCTGAAGTATTGTATCGTGGTCACATGTTGGTGTGCCTCCACCCTGCTCTGTTCTTAGGCAATCAACTGAAGTTTTGTACGACCCAAATGGCAGAAAACATGGAAGCATGTAGGAGAAAAAAAAAATAAAATAAAAGACAAATCAAACAATGTATTCGAAGTTTAATAATATCCCACGGATCAGAATGGCTGTACTTGCTTATTGATAGAAGATAACAGAGACCTGGCTCAGATGGTTAAGTTGAAGGCGAAATGAGATCCCAGGAGAAACGTGGAAACAGTTTGCTTGTGTATGGTAACAAAATGTGACCATATAGAATACAAAGTAAGCCCACTGAAGCATATTGGGCAGGTATGTGAACTGTGACCTTGCAGCCACAACTGTAACACTTGATTTAGAAACAATGTGCCAAGACCAGGTTTAGAAAAACAACAGCCAGGTTGCTGATGGGGTGATCGATGATCAACTGTTTTATTTACACTTGGGTTCGAGACCTTACAGTCCCGATGCACCTAGACCTTAATTGACAGGCCCTTTGTACCCCATATTAATTTATGTGTGCCCTGTTGCTTTGCTAAAGTTCCAGATGGCCCCCAGACTTATGCTCTTAATGTCCTGTGGCTCCAAGAAGAAGGAGCCCAGATACGCATGTCTGAGTGAGGCCAAAGCTTCACTCTAACACAGAATGTGGGCTGAGGTTTCATCCTCTGCTCCACACCTCCTACACAACGGACTGTCTGACAGCCACATTAGGTGAAGATGTCTTCTCAGTGTATTATGTCCAGTGAGAAGGCCGGTAACAGCCCTGGATTGTTTCCTGTTAAAGGACAGAACCCTAACCTTGGCACGCAGACAGGGTCCCAAAATTAACTCTAGAGCCTGTCTGCTGATGGGATGAGAACTAACTGCCGTCTAAGGAAACGGAGATAGAGAATGTACCAGAGGGGAGCTAGAGAAGAAGGGACTGCATACAGTGCTCTGCTTTATGACATATATATGGCTGCCATTGTTCTGGGGAAACTCACTGCTTCCAACTTCAGGGTGGACATATTTATACCCTGAAGACAGATGCGGCATGTTGCTAGGAAATGGTGGCCATATAACAAATGACTTGCGACTTACCGTCGTTCTGTAAGGTTAATATTCTTAATTGCTGCTGATGTTTGAAACGTTTAATAGGTTCTCTTCCGGTACACACTGGCAGTGTTGAAGCTGTTTGAAAGTGATGTATTGCAGCACACAGATTATATGGGCATCCTCACAACTCTGAAGAAGCGCGTGGAGAACATTATAGACGTTGATGCAGTTGCTCGAGTAAGTAGCGTGCCGATGCGCACCAGCGCGCACACATTGTCTTTGAAGAAGTTAGTTTTAAAAAGAAGCTAATAAACACATTGATGCTGGGAACTTTTTCTGACCTTGATAAGTACTGGCGTAGCAGATGGTGCACACCAGGCTCCACACAGTCACCATTGACATTTAAGCATTTGTCTCGCCATGGTACCAAGACTTCTGTCCTGGCATAGAGGAAATCTGTGTCAAATGTCTGTGACGGGGAGATGAGCTTGCTTCACATTCGTGTCTATTGCCGATCACTTTTAAGCTGGGTTCTTTGTAGGGTGTCCACGGACATGGGAGTCATGTGATCCTATACTGCCAACCATACTTGTGACTGGTTATGATGCTACAGCTGGGAGGTGATGGACCATCCTCCCTACAGTTCAGATCGAATGCCCTGTGGTTTCCACCATTGTGGACCCTTTGAGAAGCACTTTAATGCCAAGGGTCTTGCAGGAAATGCTGACATGAATCAAGCTTTCATCTCCTAGCCACAGACACTTCAAACAGATGTCTTCTGTGCCAGGGTACAAGTCTTTTGGTACCACAGTGGGATGAATACTTAAATGTGAACAGTGACTTTGTGGATGTCTGTTGGCTACCCATGTGCTGCCCGCATCTTGAAATGAGGATTTAGTTCTTGGCATCAGAGTGTCTGTTACCTTAATTTTTTGAAAGTGGTATGTATATACGTGGTGTGGCTATAAAATAACCGGATTTAAATTTTTTCTGCTTCCCTGTAAACTTGGCAGTAGCGAGCAGTGTGTGGTATTGGCTAGTGCTCTCCCCTCCATTCATGGTTACAATCTCAAGGTCGTGCAGCAGACAGTTTGGCAGTAGCCTTTGCTTGTAGAGGATTGTGTTCTTGTTCTCTGTCGGAATTGTGTTAAGTGTTAACGTGGAGCAACACATCAATATGAAATTCAGTGTGAAACTTGGAAAATCCACTACAGAAACGTACGATTTTTTTAAGAAAGTTTGTGGTGATGAGTGTCTCTCTCGTACTGAAGTTTTCAAGTGGTTTAACAGGTTTAAGGGGGGAAGGGAAGAGGTCAGAGATGATCAGTACCCCAGTCATCCCAACACATCAAAAACAGATGCTAACATCGAAAAAGTGTTTGAAATTGTTCGACAAAATCGTCGCCTGAGTATTCGAGCAGTTGCTGAGTTAATTAACATTGACAAGGAAACTGTTCGACAGATTTTACATGACAATTTTGAACATGAAAAAAGTGTGTTCATGGATGGTGCCGAGACCCCTCACTCCTGAACAAAAGGAAATTCGAATGAACATTTGTGCTGACATTCTTCAAAACATTGAAAAGACCCAAACTTTTTTAGAGAACGTAATAACTTGTAATGAATCATGGTTTTTTTCAATATGACCCAGAAAGTAAGCGCCAATCCATGCACTGGAAGGGCCCCATTTCACCAAGGCAAAAGAAAGCACGGCAGAGCAAATCCAAATTTAAAGCGATTATCGTTTTTTCCGATATCCGAAGGATTGTTCACGTGGATTGGGTGCCTGAAGGTCAGACCATTAACCAGGTCTACTACAAGGAGGTTTTGACAAACCTTCATGAACGGGTGAGAAGAAGAAGACCTGAAATGTGGAAGAACGGCTCGTGAGTTCTTCACCAAGACAATGCACCGGCACACAACGCCCTGTCTGTCAAGACATTTTTGATGAGGCACAAGATCACCGTGTTGGAAAATCCACCGTACTCACATGACCTAGCCACATGTGACGTTTTTTATTTCCAAAGATCAAGTCTGCATTAAAAAGAAACCCAGTGCAAGTCCGTACATGCAGTGAAGGCAAAAGTGACGGAGCTCATGAATAAGCTATCAGAAGATGACCTGCAGCATTGCTTCCAACAGTGGATGATTCGCATGGAGCAGTGTAGGGATCGGGAAGGGGAGTACATCGAGGGTGACGACATTTCTTTTGTGTAATTTTCTGAATAAAAAATGATATAACATCAGTCAAGTTATAGCCACACCATGTATATATATTCACATGAGTCATGCTGATATATGAAATAACTTGTCAACTAGAACACAGTGGTGTTATATGAGGCCATAATGCATGGCCTCTGCAATGCTCCGTGATATGTTGAGGGTGAGTGCGCAGACGTGGTTTGTGATATATATTTATGTGTGTGTGTGTGTCTGTGTGTGTATATATATATATATATAATATAGTGCTAGTGTGTAGATATTTTGTGATAACAGATACAGGTGTGGATAATTTTAGACAGAATATTTTGGCATTGGGGGTGTTGGTGGATAAGGATTTTGCTTTCCTACAATGAAACTCGCTTTGACATCCTCGGTTAGGAAGTTTTCCTGCCGGAGACGTCGGGATAAGAAAAGCCCCGAAATTCTTGCACCTGATTAACGTATGTGTCACGCTCTCTGTATGACCCCCAGTAAAGAATGCTTCCCACGAAAGGTGCATGGGAAGTTCTTTACCGAATGAGTTTTTCATCTGTTTAATACATTTCCACATCAGAACCTTAGACAGTTTACCTGAGCTTCCATTCCTTCTGTTTCCACAATGCGGCGTTGACATGACGCTGTCAGTTCATATAGCTTAATCTCCAAGGTTATTTCCGCACACGCGTTTTGTGCAGCAGAATGATGTGACCTCATGGCACGTGAGTGTTGCGTTTCTCTCACTATTCAGAGACTGCTGTCTGCCCCCACTACATGACCTCTGTTGCTCTTCTGTTACCATAGTTGCCACATCAGTCATTTTCCTTCCAGCCCACATTGCTGTTAACGTTATCGAGTAGTGTAAGGCAGGATTCATTCCACAAAGTATGCAGCTTCAGGCACCAGCAATGTAAGTGAGTCTAGGCGGATGTCATAAGTGGGGACAGAGTGTGAAGTCATGTGCATGTAGATCAGTGTGTTTCTACAGTCAGAGTGGTGGAGGTGCCAGTATTTGTTTGCTTGTGTATTAGTTGCAGTCAAGTGACTGAGGTAGGAGGACCATAAGGTTTGTGATACTGGTGCTTCAGTTTGTCATGCACAATGATGGGGACTTTATGGATGTACTAATCCTGCCATACGTGTCTGCAAAGTATTTTTCCTCACACCTTGCTAATGTGACAGCATAGCTTTGGAGGCCAGGTCTGTGCGTGGTGTGGCATCGTTTTGCTGTTGCCAATTCGAAATTAACTCGGAACGGGTTTTGTCCTGCACGCAATGTGTCTCAACCGTGTTACTGGTGTGAAAACTTGGGGCAGGCTGACCATTTGCCAGACATGGTGCCCGAGTTGCCTCCCTCCTACCCTCTTCAGAGGTTTTCCCTCTTCATAAGTCTTTTTTTTTTTTTTTTTAGGCATTTTCAAAAACTTTTAAGGGAGTTTCATTGTAATTTGGAGCTGCATTCCAAAAATCAACCAACATGTTTAAAAATTGCAAAAATTATTAATAGTTTTGCCTTCAAAATGAAGGTATTTTGGGGTCACTTAATGCCGTTTACAAGGCATTGTCTGTACATTTATTATCAGAATTGTAGAACAAAGCCAGTTTTCAGAGCATCCTGAATACCGGGAAGCCAAATGAAGGTCTCACACCTGCACAGTGATCTTCAGTGTCAAAATATGCAAGAATCTTTACTGTGTTCTTTCTCCTGGGTAATTCCCTGGTGCCTGAATTAAGACGCTGCGAAATTACCCAGAAGAAGGCATACAACATTCAGAACATGGAAAAAGTCTGAAATCAAGAAAGAATCTGTACTGTTTAAGAATTCTGTTATTATAATCCTTATTGTTTAAGACTTTCTGTTATTGTAGGTCGCATTCCAGGATCTTAACCCTTTTCCCATGAAAATTATCTCCCAGAAGAGGGAATATCATCGAAAAAGCGTAAAGGTAATGAAGAAGAATGAACAGCAGATGTATGGAACAATAACTAAACAGGAGTTCTGGCCCTGGAAAGGCCCCCCCTCCAGATGGTTACATTGCGTATGGCAACTTAGAGGTGGTCTGGGATGCAGTTAGGGAGAGTGAGGAACATTACTGAAGTGCCAGGGGAAGTGACATGATGAATGATGTCACTGTAGAAAGGCCTGACAGCATGTAAGAGACTTCTGTAAGGTGGTTAATTTGCATTTGGCCCTTTTGAGGGCCACAACACATATGCTGTCCTTCCTCAAGCACTACTGTAGCGTTTTTATCTGTCTGCATCTGGACCGTGTCTCAGGCCACCCTCAAGTTTCCATGGCAGACCCCTACCACTGACAACAGAGCCTGCGCCACTTCATGTTGCGTAATTTCAGTTACCTTATTGGAATACATTTCCTTTTACTTTTTTGCATTTATTTTAATTCATTTTTTTCCCCCCCTTTTGTGCGTAATGGCTGCACAAGAAATGTGCTGCAAGTTTGATGACTGGTTTTGTCCACGGGATCGGGTGGGACCGGCGGCAGGCTGTCTTGAGCACGGCAGTATGTTAATGAACGTTTGGGATCCACAAAGTGCAGGGATTTTCTTGACTAGTATGCGACTGTTGGGGCACGCGGTGCTGCAGTCGGTTGAGGCACTGTGCTACAAGTTGGAAGGTCGTGGGCTCGATTCCCGACGGTGTCACTGGAATTTTTCATTGACATAATCCTTCTGGCCGCACTGTGGCCCTGGGGTTGACACAGCCTCTAACAGAAATTGGTACCAGGAATCTTTGCTGGGGGTAAAGGCAGCTGGTGCTTAGGGCTGACAACCTTACTACCTTAATGTGCCGATTGTTTTGAAATCTGGGAGCCTCAAGCTCCTGGAACCCTCTTGGCCTGTCCAGGCTTGTAATGGGATCGCTTTACCTTTTATCTTTACCTTAGTATGCAACTGTCAGCTTCTCAAGAGGGCCCATGCACCATGGGGTTATGGAGTTTCTGTAATGTGATAGTGTGGATAGCGGGCACAGAAATTGTTGCTGTATTTACATGCCTGTAGGTGGCGCTTCACTGGGCAAAGTTCGGTTCTTGGAATGGGGGCGTTGGCCCCTTCTGATATAGAATATTTTAAATGTGAACAGAAGATTTAAAAATATGTTTAAAGAAGGATTTATATAATTTTAACAAACAGCTTTGTTTCGAAACAAAACACAACAATGTAACAGGTCTGTATTCACATTGTCACTACAGATATATTGCCATTGGCATAGAGAAATTTTGCGAAGGTACGTTTGGGGAATTCCATATGTAGGTGCTGTGTATTATTTAGAAAGAGGCATAGAAATATGGTGACATCATTTATTCATACTTAGTTAAAATATCAATTAGGATGTTTTTTTTGATGTACCAGCATGTATTACTTGAGCCAGCCTTGTCTTCTGACTTACCATCATGAAGAAAAGAATGTAGGGATGGGAATTGAGGCTGTAACAAGATGTACTGTTCAGCAATACTAAAACAGCACAGAATAAAATGAACAGTAATATATAGGTTATTTGAAAGCTTTACACTTTTTGCATGCTTGCAGTCAATCATGTGTTTTTATTCCAAACAAACGCACATAATATGATAAGTACGTATGTTTATCATCAGTTACTTCCTCTACGTTTTGGTGTATGTTACACCATCTTCTGGGAGACCATTGTGTTACTTGCTCAAAAACTGTATGTTTGTTGCAAAAAGTTTTACTTGCTCAAAAACTGTATGCTTGTTGCAAAAAGCATTACTTGCTCAAAAACTGTATGCTTGTTGCAAAAAGCATTACTTGCTCAAAAACTGTATGTTTGTTGCAAAAAGCATTACTTGCTCAAAAACTGTATGTTTGTTGCAAAAAGCATTACTTGCTCAAAAACTGTATGCTTGTTGCAAAAAGCATTACTTGCTCAAAAACTGTGTGCTTTATGCAAAAAGTGTTACTTTCTCAAAAACTATATGCTTTATGCAAAATGCATTACTTGCTCAAAAACTGTATGCTTAATGCAAAAAGCATTACTTGCTCAAAAACTGTATGCTTTATGCAAAAAGCGTTACTTGCTCAAAAACTATGCTTTTGCGTATAGTAACACACTAGTCTCCCTGAAAATGGTGTGACAAACACTGAAACATGTAGTGGGTAATTGGTGATAAATATGTGTATTTGTAGTGCCTTGTAGAGAAAATTTTATTTTATTCTACTCCATTTCATTTTATACATTTCATATATGTTGGTAGCATTTTAAGGGATGGCTGGATGCATCTCCCAGTCAAACAAAACAGGAAGTCCAGATCACCTGTAACTCACATAACAACAGTAAACCAGTTGAAACTGCAGAAAACTGTTGTTAGGTGAATACAAGAAATACTGACCTTAGCTGAGAAGTGTGGTGTAGTTTGGTAAAGCGATGGTACAGTTTTTGTTGAACCGTCGGTAGCGGCAGACGTATGGGGAGGGGAGAAAGAGTAAAATATATAAGATGTGGGCCCTACTGCTAATTATCTTGCCAGGTAAGCGTGATTAAGTTGTTTGGTACCAAATTGAAGCTTGCAAAATGATTTCGGTTATGTTTCGTTTTATTTTGGGTGCTTTATAAATTGGTATTCCAAATTGATTGGTCAGATAATGGAAGGAAGGAAATGTGCGGCAGCGGGAGGTGATCAGGCTTTCCTTATGGCAATTCCTTTACAGGAAATTGTAATCCATCTGTTAGAGAAGCACTTTGTGTTATACCTTAACACTTTGATTAGGTTATTGTATTTTGTTTGGATGTTATAATATTCATGTATCATGTGGTAGTGTCATAGAATATATTATATAATAGAAATATGTCATAGTGTTGTCCAAATTGGTGGTAGTGAATACCCATTTTAGGTAATCGTGTCGGTGGTTGGGACGACCGCCGCACCCCATTACATATTTAACATATTGTGTGCATTTGGTTGGAATAAAAAGAAGTGATTGATTAATATACAGGGTTTTCACAGAGGAAGCAAGCGCTTCCAGCAGCATATATTTTGGCAAGCCTGTTAGAAAGTACAGAGATGTAATTGTGAAACTGTGTGTGGCAATCTACGGAGGCTCGATGCGTTTCCCGTTTGTCACACGGCGGACGTCAATGCTGCAGTCCGTCTCCTGCCACACTTGTTCAAACATGTGGCAAGAGGTGGACTGCAGCATCGACGTTCGCCATGTGACAAACGGCACACATTGAGTCACTGCCGTTCTCTGATGAGACATAAATCATTAGTGGCATAGTGTAAAAATGTTCATGGTGTTTTGCCTGTCTGTATGAATCAGTTTCCTACATGGTATTATTATAGTAAACGTTTGTCTCTGTTACGGAGACAACTCTGTTATAACCTGGTAACAGACATTCTTGGAGAAAAAACTTGTTTTTATTTAGCATGACAGCCCCCACCCCCACCCCCCAGTGGGCCAGGGCCTGGAGGTTTCTAGACCACACACAACGACACCACAGTCGGTAGGACTCCTCTGGATGAGTGATCAGTTCGTTGCAGAGACCTCTACCCGACAACACACAACGCTTACAACAGACAGACATCCGTGACCCCGGTGGGATTTGAACCCACAATATCACCAGGCGAGCTGCCGCAGACCGACGTCTTAGACTGCGCAGCCACCGGGACCGTTTGAAATAAATTGTTTAGATTTTTAAAATTACAAACACAAGGCAATTTTAAAATTTGTAAGAAGTTAGTTCATTTGCAAGTTGGGTATTTCCACAGTGTCATTGAGCACTTGGGTTGTCAGCGATATGGCACTGTGCTGCCTGTTATGGTGGTCCCTGATGTTCCAAAGGAATGTGTCACCTCTATCATAAATGGTTCAAAAGCCCATTCTTCATGGACCTTGAACTGTTGAAGATGAAGGCATTACATTCCTTCAAAGTTCTGGGAACCACGTACTCAGCAGTTCAGTGCCCGACGGCCCACAAGTTCAGAATTCTCGTATGTTTCGTTAAACACGCAGTCGTGTGTGTGTAAATTTATGATTTTGACAGTCTAACTTGTATACATCTGACAGATGTTTAAAATTTTCAGTTGGAGTTCGAAAAGTTGGAGGCTGTGCGGCGGGAATACCAGCAGAAGGTGGTGGGAGCGTCTCGGGCGATTAGGGATTTTGAGTAATTTCAGAATGTGAGAGTATGGCAAATATCAAAGATACTCTCTGATGGTGTTTAGTGTGGAGGTGTATTTTGGTGTATCTGTTACATGAGGTCTGTGCCTTCATGTCATATATTATTTGTTAATAAAGCATAATTTAAGAATAAAGTTGGGTGTATTTATTTGTACTTTGACATTATGACATCTGTAATTTTGAAATGGTTACGGAGATGTCACATTCCTTCTTATCACAGTGTTCTGTACTTTGACCGTCATTCGGTATTTTCAACAGAACACATTTTCCAGAAACTGCATCTGCATCCATCTGCGGATGGGTGTGGGTCTGCCTGGTCCTTATGGAGCAACTGTTCCAGATCATACTTCTGGAAAAAGGTAAGGATTCATAGAAAGTATATTTAGGACCAAGAATTAGTAACTATAAAAAAAAGGTTTTGATGTAAAAGTTTAAAATCGGAGAAACTGATCACATCTCTTTCTGGTAGGTTGTCTAATATTTGAATGTTAGTAAGATGTATAAATAGTACAGTCCGGTAGTCAATAATGTGCTATATAATCAGCATCTGGCCGACATAGGCATGCATTAACATATCTGTATGTGTTTATGAATCAGCATGTGCCTGATGGTGATACATGCATAATATGTGTATGTGTTTATGAATCAGCATGTGACTATATGATGGTACTATGCCTATAGTTTATCTATATATGTTTATGAATCAGCATGTGACTAGCTGATGCTAATATGCTTTTTGTTTATCTATATGTGTTTATGAATCAGCATGTGCCTGATGGTGATACACATATAATGTGTCTTTGTATGTGTTTACAAATATCAGCGTGTGTCCTATGGCATGCAGAGTCATGATTCATCCCAAACCATCTAGTATGTAAGCTTTCATTGTTTTCATAAAGCATTCGACTGAATGTAGATAATTTTGAGAATGGGTAAAAGTTACATAGGTAGAACTAGAAAGAAATGTGTTAGAAATTCCTATTGCCTCGGCGGGGAAAAGTTTGAGAAGGCGTTGGTAGTTCATAAGGGCACTCTTGTGTTCCATTGTTTCAGAAGACATGAAAGGCATATTGTTACTGGCTGCTCTTAAGTACAAGACTGCTACAATCTATGTGGCAGTGGCTTGTTCTATCCGTGCGATAGATACAAAGATTTCACTGGTGGCAAATCGGAATTGAAGAATTTAATATAATTGAATGAATACAGTAAGCTTTGCTAATTCATATGACAGTTTAATTATACATGTGAACAGATTGAGGGAAAAATGTAGACAGGGTGTTTTAGGGCGAGATTTGGACCTTCAAGATTGAATGCTGGCAGTATTTCCTCTCACCCTTACACACAAGCGTGTGCGTGCACGCACACACACACACACGGGGGGGGGGGGGGGGGGGAAAAGAGGACAAAAAAATTTGAAAGAGGGTGGGGAGGAAAGTTTAACAAAAAATTCACAAAACCAACAAAAAAAAAAA
>Ga0136643_10010460_pt1 | contig 13714 bp, 8 predicted proteins | sample TergutLab28metaG_FD_96883 | JGI IMG/M metagenome (GOLD analysis project Ga0136643, IMG submission 96883) | Labiotermes labralis P1 segment gut microbial communities from Petit-Saut dam, French Guiana - Lab288 P1 (version 3) (version 3) | ecosystem: Host-associated > Arthropoda: Insects >...
AATTTGTGCCGCGTCTGCTGACAGAGGAACAAAAACAGAACCGCGTCACAGTCAGTCAGGAGCTATTAGATCGTTCGAATACTGATGAAAACTTTCTGAAAAATGTCATAACAGGTGACGAAAGGTGGGTGTACGGCTACGATGTTGAAACAAAAGTGCAGTCGTCGCAGTGGGTGGGAAAATCTTCGCCACGACCAAAATCGCCGAGGGCACTAAACACACGTTCACTCAAGTCCGCGTAACTCATGACAAATTGAAAGTGGTGTGATGTGGCTAGTGTCAAAATAAAGCTCAAAGTCCCAGCTACACAGCACCACCGTCGCAAGCGTCCTGCGCCGGCTCACTGGCGCGCTATTTCAAATGTTCAGTATCTTTTTGGACTGGCCTTGTAAATGTGTGTGGCGCCGCCACACACATTTACACGCGACATACACGTACACACGTGGTCAAAAAACATACACACAGACACTACCAACCATGTTTACCACAAGGACACTACGACTGTCACATCTTATGTTTTCATATCCTTACAGGCAGAACATTGCATGCAGTAGGACACGGTCTTATTCTCCTGACGATGGGCATAATGATGCCCGAAACATGTTGAGATAGAAAGTTTGATAATAAACATCGTATTAGTTCCATCTTGTTGGTTCTCTCTCTTCACCTTATGTTCACGATGCACGGTCACAAGAACCTAAAACTAATACTCATGGTTTGAAGAGTGACCGAAAGGTGGCAGTACGATGCAGGGATGCAACACGACGGCGCAGTAGTAGTGTAAAGATGGCGGCCCCGCTTGCAACATGCAATTTAAGGTTTTCATGTGACTCACCCTCGTATTACTTCCTGCTACATGTTTTGGTCATTCGTTTGACCATCAGATAGAAAAAAAAGTAAGTAAAAAAGGGAAAAATGCAACAGAAGGGGTCTCCTCTTCACAATCAGTCTGCTAAAGCACGTTCATTATTACTCCCAAAAGAAGGATAATAAAACATAAAATATATAATAGTCCATTTTTCAATAAAATTTTGTATTAAAATCCAAATTATTGTAAAATAGAGTTGCAAGTGTTCTGTACATTGCACGTCTACCGCGGGGAGAAGAGAACGCAGCTAGCGTCGGTGGAATAATCTCGATATCCGTGTAATGGAGTTAAGCGTGGTGTAAAGTTATTTTGTACTTTATATTGTTTTAACTTTGGGCTTGGAACCCGGCCTGTTGAACACCTTGTGATGCTGGTAGAAATGTCTAAAGTTTTTGGTATTAACTTATGTCAACAAGTATAACTGCTTATGGAGTCTACTGTGCCACGAGTGACAGACACAGGATGCCGTATGCCACCACAGTACTTTGTGTGTTGCGTGTTCGTTCAGCTACCGGGCGCATTGTGTGCTCCCTCAGGGACCGAACACGCTGTTTTGTTTACGGATAAGCAAAACACAATTACCATTTACTCACTCTTTTAGAGGTGTCCGAAAGATATTTGAGTTACAAGGCTATCGTTTTTGCAACAATTCGTACGGGCTAGTAAAGGACAGATCTAAAACCAGTCTTCAGACTAACAGTATGTTGTTCATGAGTCCTATTGACCTGAACAAAACGCAAATCCTCCTTCCTTCCATTGGGTCTGAGTAGCTAACTGCCTACATAACCAGACTCCAGCTTCCCCCTACACACTTCCAACCTGAACAAGGAAACATCAGGTTCCTCAGAAACGCAAGCAAATAAAGCATTTTAGCATTATTCCAACACGTAGAAACAAAACCAAGATTAAAATAGAGCCAGTTTGAAAGACTAAAATCTGTAACATCAAGATCTGACAATTCTGTTACTGAAAGCAGGTATTTCAAACATGTATCAAACGACTGAGTGCTTCATGTTTACTTCTTTCTTTACGCTGGAGATTTTTAAACGGTGTCCAGCTGCCACTTGCTGTATGGGCTGCATAACACGAATATGCAGCTGTTCAATACATCCAGCATAGCCGCCACTAAGCCAAGTAACCAGCAGTACAAGAACGTCAATACCAAGCAACTGTGTGCCATTTGGTTGGGACCATTATGGCTATATGGCTATTTAATTTGTGAGGGTGGCGATAAAAAGCAAAGGGATTATTTGATGTCATGTCACCAGAGGCAAACACACCTGTAATGCTACGTTATAGCAGCTTAGAGGAGTTTATTGTGTTGACTCCCTTTGCAGACACGCTCGGAAAATTGCGAAAAGCGACTATTAGCTTCGTCATACCCGTCTTTCAGTCCTTCTGTCCGTCCGTCCTCATGAAATCAATTCTGCTCCCAGTGGACGAATTTTCTTGAACATTTGCATTTGAGTATTTTAGAAAAATCTGTCTAGAAGACTCAAGTTTCAAGAAAATCTTACAATAACAGATACCTTGCATGAAGATCAGCATATCACGAAGGGCAACGATCCGCTTGTGATACACAAATCTACAGAATAAACAGGATATATATTAACTATATATAACAATGCACGCAGTTTTATTTGTTTTTAACAACTACATTTTATCTGATTTTAACAGTACATTAGCTGAAATTTTGCGATCATATCGAGAATTGGAGGCATTCATTACAACGTTGAGTGGATCCACTTATATAACTTGCAGTTTGTTTTATTCTTAGTACTATTGTAAAGCTGCCCTGATGATGATCATAAAGGCGATCGAAAGATGTAGGTAGTTAATAATGTGTGATAAAATGTATTTTAAACATTTGTATATTTTATGTTTTCTGTACCGTGCATTTTGAAACAATTATGTAACGTAAACCAACAAAATGCACACTGAAATTAATACGCACATTAAATTAAAAATTAAATGAAAAATTGCGCATTTTGTTGGCTCACATAACACATTTGCATACGTTGGTTTTATTATATAAGAACGTGTATATATATATTTTAAAATTAAGAGTCATTCTGTTTTCCATCTCCTGTAACATTCTACTTTTACCTAACATTCAGAATCTGATAGTTCTTCACTATGGCAAGATATACAAAGCATGAAAGTTCATTACTCAGTGTACTATAGCCTATCCCTAGACTCTACAATCAATCACATGAATCCAGTCCAATTATCACATAAAAATGTCAGTAATGCAATTTAAGTTTACCCTGATATGTACCTGTATGCATAATCGTCGGCTGTCTCTGTATCGCCCTTTTACTATCTCATCTACGAAAGTTGAATTACTTCTCAACATGTTAGTGGTTTTATTAAACCTGGTCTACGCAGATTTCTACGTCACAGATTCTAAATTTCATTAGCGTATTTTTGTTACGAGGAAATGTTACCCCCCCCACCCCACCTAAGAACTGGACTGGAAGATAAACCTTATCGATTATCCAAAACTGACAAAAGTATTCTCTACCCTCTATCATGCCTGGAAGAACTTTCCTACACCCGCAACCTGAAGAAAAACCTTGTCATGTTGGCTTAATAAGATGGAAAATGTTTGTGTAATCGTCGTGTTTTTACGCAGAAAATACCGAACTTTTTGTGGAGTGAGTAGTACTGCTGCTTCGAATTTTGGAGGTCCCGGGTTAAACATAAACCCTGAGATCAACAGTATAATCGAAATGAAGTTTCCTATCTCTGCTAGACAACATTGGGAATTCAACTCAAAATTTACGATAATTATTTCACCCCACAACATCTCTAATTCACAGTCTTCTAATGAATCCATCATTTGGCGTTATATAGACATTACTACTGCCCATTAATTGAGCAATAAGTTCTAAAAATAGAGAATAGGGCAATACAATAAATTACACTGTAGTTTCTCAGACAAGTGGTAATATTTAGAACAAGCTGTTGTTAGACTGCCTGAAATTTACTAAGAAGTTAATTTGCACTCAAAGCAAAACTTTCCTCTTCTAATTTAGAATGATGCCAGAAACTCGTTTAACTTTAATTAGTGGGTGAAATAAATATTGCGTGCAGGAAGAGCCAAACAAATCGGACAGAAATTGCGAATTCACGTCACCACAGCCAAAAAAGAACATGATGATTTTGTTTATTTCAAGAAGAAATTATAGTCATGGTGGTGGAATATTAGCAATTCAGCCTTTTATTCTTTTCGACTACTTCCGTTTCCGCAGTTTTGCTAACAATGCAAATCTTTTGATTAAAAAAAACACACTACATTATTCATTGCCGTTATTTGCACTTTATATAGAACTTCTAGTTTCTTCTTCAGACATCGTAAACCATGTTTATTAATATGTAATTAACAAAAACAATATAGAATTGTTTATTCAAACAAGTGAATGGTTTAGTTCGACGGCGTTCGGAAAGAAAACGTTATGACGTGTTGAAAAATCATTTTTATGTAATGTCGACATTCGGTGAAACTCAAGTGGACTATTTCTTCAAACCGATACAAAAAAAAAATCGAACATTCAGAAGTAATTCTATTCTTTCTGGCAAAAGGTACCAATTCGATTCGTGAAATAGTACCGTTCTTTTAGGTAAAGTAATTCACCTATGAATGATATGTGAGCGTTTTTCACTGCCGCTGTTTGCAACCATATTTACAAACATATTTTTCAGTTCCATTTGTACCATAGTGTAAATATTTATTCAAACTGGTCACAGGAACAGTTTTATAATTTATCCTTGTACACACTGTATATACATTCTGTGAAATGAATATCTTAATTAATAATAATGATTTTTGTGACACGCGTGAAAAGTAACGTAGGTTTAAGAAATGATATCCACTGTCGCAGCTGTGCATCGTAATACATCTTGCCGTTGTAACCAGCACATAAACGTACTAAGTGTCTTCTTTACTGGTCAGCTGACTGAATGATTTCAGTAGCAGCATGATAAACAATCGTCATTAGCAGGCCAGCCAGAAGTAGTGAAGTACAAGTGGTGGGGGGAAGGCGGATGATTTTATACGTTTTTTTAATGAAGTATCAAATATGTAATTTGATTAACACAACAGAGATGGCTCTGCTCAAAGTTTTTATTAAAGTTTCGGAGGACTTTTTTGGTTGTCAGTAAACAAACTGATGTCGGAGTGGAGCGGTGATTCCATGTCAAGTGTTTGCAGTGCATTGTTATAAGTCCAGGAAAGAAAGGGACAGTGTAAACTGTGTTTGTACCGCGTATGTGAGATGTGTTTGTGAGGTGCTGAGTGCGAGGTTCAGTGGATAAAATAGTTTTTTTTAATAAACTAAAAATGTTGAACTTAGTTGAGTTCAATCAATAGTGGTCATGATTTGCCTGATTTAAAATAATGAAGCTACATTCAATTTTGTTAGAAACTGGATTTCACGTATTAAAAAGACAGTATAATACAAGATATGAAAGACACACACTTATGGTGATGCAAATAGTTGACATATATGTCTGCTGCTATACGAGGAATTAGAAAGTAAATTTTTATTAGTGTAAGTTTAGGTAAGGTAGGAGCATACCACACCTGAACTGTGGGCAGACAAAACAGTGGGGGCAAAAGGATAAGCTTTTCTCTATCCTTCCTACGGCAACAAGAAACCCGCTTGAAAGTAAGTTGTTTATATACCTGAATACATCCCATTATATTTAAAATATTCAATAGCAAACAGTTACATGATTGAGTCTAAAATAAATATTTTTTTATTAGCCACATGTTGCGTTTCGAAGATAGTTACAAAGAAGGTAAAAATAATATGAAATGGATCATTTTTTTATCTTTTTTTGGTATTCCACATGTTTTCCATTTTTTACAATAGTAGATAATTAGTGATTTTAAATTATTACATTATTGGAAAAATTGGTAGTCGTAAAATTGTTCCCTTTAGAGCAACGAGTACTGTGGGAATTATAATAATTGCGATTATGTATAGTAAACTGTAGTTTGAGTAGGAGCGTCGGTGACAAGTGCAGATGAGTTTGTTTTATGCACGTTTCATGCCGAGTTTTGGGGGGAATTATAAAAGTGGCGGTGCTACGTTTTAGTTCTTCTCGTCACTTGTATTCCGGGTTTTTATTTACCCCTTTCTTTCGATGGTCTATGTTTTTGAGCAATAATCTTTAAATATCTAAGAGAAGAAAATGATGATGATGTTGATGATGGTGATAATAATAATAATAATAATAATATTTTAGCCATGATCTTATCATAAACTATGTGTGTTCATTGTTCGCATTCCGGCGGAGGTCGTGGACCACATATTGCGGCAATTTCGTGACCACCTGACGAAACTGTAGTTTTCTTAGAGGTACTCTGTCTCACTGAGTTAGTTAGAAAGAAAGGATTTATTTCTAGGTATGGTGTTTTTACTGTAAACCCTCTTCGTATAAACCATTTTCAGCAAGAATTGTTCCAAATCATTTTATGTCTATAAAATATCCAATATCTATCCTTGCCTTTGCCAGTTAGCACCATTTTTTTCTCTGTTTCGGCTGTTGTTTTATAAAATATTTGTGCCACATAACTTGATTTATGACTCCTGTATCTCGTTGATGTTCTGTATGCATAGTAATTACTGCTCTGGTTCGGTCATCCACAGCCCTGAACATTTTGTTTTCCAGTACGTTTTCTGTTTTCGCTGAATGTAACGTAATTGCGATTCGTATTGTGCTGGATTCTAATCCGCAATTAGGCACGTTATGTTGTCGTTATAATAGGTTCTGGGAACATGTAACCTGAACCTCATTATATCATTTCCGCCAGTGTTGACCCCAGGGAGCAACCGCCCTTTCGCTCTTGCAACCATTACACAAACCCTTATGTAGTACTGCATTTGATACTCAATCCACGGCATGGAACTTTTAGGCCGTCCGCAAAATTTCGAAAAACGACTGTTCGTTTTGTTATATGTGTGTCCGTCCATCCGAATGAAACAACTCAGCTCCCGTGGGACTGATATTCATAAAGTCTGGTATTTGAATATTTTTCGAACTTCAATTAAAATCTTATGAGAAAATTGGGCGATTTACAAATAGGTCAATGTTTATTAATAATATCTGGCTGAATTATTTTTATAACGAGAAATGTTTCATACAGATGTTTTAGAGAATATCTTAACACATTTTGTGTTTAATAATTTTTTTTTCAGAAAATCGTGCAGTTTATGGTATAAGTGGGAAAACATGGTAGAGCCGGACAGGCCAGACGTTACAACATAAAACAGAGCAGAAAAGATGTGATTTGTGTGCCGGATAACTGAAGCCAGAATACAGACACACTCACATAATATTTTATTTTTATTGCGTTATAGTTGATTAATTCCTTTTGATTTCGTAAATTGAGAAGGCACGCAACGAATTATCTGTCATTAAATCAGTTTCGCCAAACTGTATATCTAAAGAAGGCCATGAGCTAACGCACATTGTTTTCTTTCAGCGCAGGGTCTGGAACTTTGTATGTAGATCTACGTACGTGTTACTGTTGACTGCCACAGTAATTTGCCTTACAAGCTTTGTCGTTCAACACGCAGAATTTTTGTTAGCTGACAGTGATGTGCGGTTCAACGACACACACAAAATGCCTGGCGGCTTTCTCACTGTAATAATGGTTATGTGAACGCGTCACAGTGTTACGTTATGCATACATTGCCTACCGAGTTTAGGTTATCTGCTATGATCAGTCATTCAATGGGTGTAAAGCTGTACTTCCAGTTCGAATAGGAATATACTCAGATTTTAACGACGTCTCTGAGAATTTGTTGGATTCGATGTCCGTTGACTGATAAAATGATTTGTTTCTACTTTCATGGAATAAAGTGAATGCCAACTTGATGCAGCTAGGTGCACGGCACCATCCGCACCGTACACACGACCTACGCAGCGGATCTCAAGACCACCACCCATCCAAAAACTCGGTACAGAAAACCATGAGCTGCAACTCAACATCTAATGTTCCTGATGATGGGCGTATGTACCCGAAACATGTCGAGCTAAGAATACATCAATAAGATTACCTAGTTGCATCAAGATGGCACTTCACTTTATTTCACGAGAAAGATGCACGGTCAAACAACCCACAATTTTTCAGAGAATCATTAGATCTACTTATTATTTCTGAAACACCTCTTTACTACTTCCAGCACGAAAAAAGCCAATGGAACATGTTATTCCGGGTACCTTTCTATGTTTCCATAAACATGGCAAAAGTGAACTGAATTAGTAGCCGTTTCATCCACAAAATATCTCGTGACGCTTGGTATAAAAATTGGTAAATCAATAGTACTGAAGTTTTAAACTTACAGGCTGTTGAAGTTTTGAGTATTTTGGGGTATAACGCAGTGTTCTTTGGTAAATTGTCACCGACGTTTCGGAGTAGAATAGTGTTTCTATATTTAGTGACTTCTTCAAACGCTTGACGCTGAAGGTGAAGGCATTAAGTTCCAGGAAAATTCAGTAACTCTTTACGAGTTGATGCGACGTAAAATGTATAAGGAATGAATATTTATCAGACCTGCTATGACAAATTCAGTTGTCGCCAGTAGTGTTTATATTTATCCAAAAAGAAAGAAAATTAAATTTTCTCTTCATTGTTTACTTACTTACTCCATGGAGCAGAGTCCTTCTTGAGAAGCTAACCGGTTCCCAGCTAGTCAAGAAATTTCCCGCATTTTATGGAACCCGAAAGTGCATTACCGCAGTCACAAGTGCCCGCCAAGTGTCCTTATCCTGAGTCAGCTCGATCCAGTCCATACTCTCACATCCCACTTCCTGAAGATCCATCTTAATATTTTCCTCCCATCTACGCCTAGGTCTCCCAAGTGGTTTCTTTCCTTCAGGCTTCCCCACCAAAACCCTGTATACGCCACTCCTCTCCCATATACGTGCTACATGCCGCGCCCATCTTATTCTTCTCTGTTTTATCACCCGAACAATATTGGGTGAGGAGTACAGATCATTAAACTCATTATGAATAGTCTATTTGTATAATACATGCCCAAATAACAAGCCGTTGAAGTAGGTCGGGTGAATCATGCGGATGAAGGACCAGACAAGATAACTTCGTTCCGTGTCCACTTTAGCAAGGATATATGGCAGTTTTGTTGTCAACAATGTGAGGAAATGGACTGACCGCGAAAACACCAGGCATACTCGTACGTATTCAAATGTATGGAATGGCGTTTATTCATGCTAAGTAGGTTTGCTGACGCTGTGACAACACAGATAAGACGCGCGTCGCCAAGACGTCGCAATTGCTACTGAAATCCTTCGCGTCACTGCTTCTCAGATTCAGCCTCGTTATTTCAACTAAATTACACAAGACAGCATTAACAATTCTTGGTTTATGGTAGCTCCAAACTACTCTGGTTTATCCGTGTAGTGACATACTGAAGAATCAAGCTGCTGCAATAGTATAACCGGTAACCACTTTTAACAGGATAGCTAGTAGTGCCTGGGTGCCGAACGCGTTTGCGTTCCGGCTAACTGAGCGGAGAAACCACTACATAGGAAATGCAGATTACCAACATTTTGGGTGATGAATGTGGAGTGAATTATGGACCTGTTCCTATAATTGGTGTTAAGGAAGAAAACAGAGTTTCTGTAAATAGCCGATAACGCCTCTTGCCCATTATGAGCTTCAGTCTATATAGGGACACTAGCGAGCACTATGCACTAATAAGCGTTCAATTTAGTGATCATTTCCTGTTCATAATTACGACGTTTTAAGTGTAACTTCAAATTCTGCACGCTAATTTTGTCACGTTTACAGTAAAGCACAGTTTTTCTTGTGCGCGCTTTGTGCGTGTAGGAAGTGGAGGCATGTATCCACACATCCTAATCGCGATAGAAAATTGAGGCGTCTAATCAGTTTCACACTGTGGCCGATTTACGTACAAGAAAAGCCTTGCAGTACCCATTAAATATGAGGCTTTGTGTTCACCAGAATCGATATGGAAATTTTGGACAGCCGAACAGCTACTTTTCCATGCAGGAAAGTGAACCTGGGTTTATTTGTTGCCTATCTTGTGACCAAATGTTTAAAATTATTAATATATTACCAAATAGTATGTCACCCACACGCGTACCTGAAATCGCTCATTATTTTCGGCCTCCCATCGCGAATGCCCGACGTCGATCCCAGGACAGATTTTACGCTATAATTTTTTTCTTCTTCAGATATTTTTCTCCATTTTTGTTTCTAGTTTAAAACTTTCGTTTTTTCCTCTGCGTGTCCTCACGTATCATTGTCACACGCATGGAACGAATTTTCGTGAAACTTCTTATTTTGAGATTTTAAATAAATTGTTGATATGTTCCTATTTTGGTTAGAACTAGACAACAATAACAGATACTGTACACGACGGTCTCTCTCAGTGGTTGATCTTAAATTTATGGTCGAAGAAACAATTTTTGTAATTCAAAAAATGTGTTCTTGACGAGGTAGGAACTGTGGCTGAAGATTCAGTTGATAGTCGAATACAGAGTATCAGCGATAGTAAAAGTCGAATATAACAGTTGAGAAATATCGACTTTAAATCCCCGCACCTACGATATTTCGATGAAGGACTATTGCAAATATGTTTTTATGATGTAGGGCAATCTCATGTGTGTGTTAAAATAGCGCTTTTGTTGACAATCTTTGCGAATTTAATATCTAGCGAGAATAACAGCGAACACGCCGACAGTGTTATTTTCTGCGGACATTTCTTAAATTTTTCGCTATAATTTTTGCCCATGCCGTTTCCATGTTAAAGAGTTTTCTCTACTAACAGATATTTTAAATTGATTATATGTCAATCTACGCGGGCAAAGATTTATTTTTCTTGGAGAAATATTTCCCTTCAGTAGGGTGTTCAGTCCTAAGGTTAAAAATGGGGCATATTTATAATTCTACTCCTTCTGTATGCCTTCATGACCTGCACAAGAACAACAGGAAATTCCCTTGGCTTTATCAACTCAAAACCTTATTATACAGTAGTATTTATCTGATGGATGTAAAACATTATTTGCTAGTAAAAAATTTCAAACATGAGAAAGGTGGGACTTTTTGAAGTTGTATCCATCAAATTTAACGAATACAGAATACGTATTTAGGCTTAAGTCATATTCTGTGCACATGCGAAAGAGTAGCTCGCTAGTAATACCATTCGTATGAGTACAGTTTTGTGCAGGAGAAAGTGTACTGTGAGTTATGATCGGAACTCATCCTTTTGATTCGAATTATTAATATTTTGCGCCAAATAAATTATCAGATTAAGCATAAATAAGTATGTTTGAGGCTATTTCATGACGCCCACTCATGACTTTTCCAACTTTAGTAATAGAGTGTTCAGAAGCTAAACTGAAAACTAACGTCGGATAACACAAAAAGCTTCCATAAATGAATTTCTCAATTCCTACACCCCTTCTGAAGGACTGACATAAGAGAAACGGACGCAATATACCCACAAGTCTTTGTTTGCTTCGGCATATGTATAAAAATAGGAATGGATATAGTTAAATCCATTTATTCTTCACACATTTACATCCAAAACTAAACAGTATTAATCTGCAGTGTGTCTACACCAACATGCTACACCGTATTTTACATTTTATTCTTGCTTACTCCGGTGTCAGGAAACTTCTTTTCACCGTAAACGTCATATTGACTCCCGTACACAGCAGGAAGGCATAAGGGGGTAGAGCTATAGCTCCACTTCTAATTAACCTTAGCCCTAGAGAAGGTAAAGAGGTCACCCTCGACTTCCGGCCGCTTTGAACACGTACACGTCCAATATATGCATCTGTTACGTCACCGGCATGGACGATTTGGAGAGGAGATAAATCTCTTGCCCTACCGGGAATCGAACTGCTGTTGAGACGACAATCCTGTAGACTGGTCACCATACGGGCTGCACTGACCACCCTATGTGGACTCCCACTGAAATTGTCATACATACTGGGGCCACACAGTATTAGGCTGAAGACTTGTGATGTAATGCGTTCAGACAAGCTGTACACATTGATGTTCGGACGTGGAAGAAAGTGTTGTGTTGTGAAGATAACAAAATAGATTGAAGACAACAGAAAAGAAAAGTTCTGTCAACAAATATCGCTCTTCGAGCGTTGTGTGAAGATCTGTAAGGTGTGATCTGGATGCTATGTAGTGTCAAACAGTGTTACTGGTTCGAGAGAAACTGGAAATTAAGAATGGCCACACGAGAACACGTGAAGGTGATGTGCAGTTTAAAGTGTGTGTCTGGATGTGTGTTGTCTGGAAGACACAGCATGACTACTGCCTTTTAGAGGCTGGCTTCATCACTGTATTTAGGCAAATATAAAAGTTTGAAGAAGTGGAAAAAAGCTTTAGTTTTGCTTGTAACCACTTAAGGCACCGTGGTAACTGTACAGACCATTTTCTTCTATATTCCAAACCTCTGCCTCTTTCCCATACATTGTTCTTATGTTTATCACAGCACACATCATCCCCGTGACCACCAGCATTAGATACTATTTTCTTGTAACGGAGATTCATTGTGTTTCTGCGAGATAATAAATAGAGTTTAAGTCCTATTTAGACTACTGTTGAACTTCTCAGGACTGAACAGGCCTATTCCTTATTGATGGACCAGTATACTAAGGCAAACATGAGTAGGATGAGCAGTCCGGCCCGACTTCCCGGTTATGGATTTGTTTCATAAATATTGTCAAGAAAACAAAAAAAAAACGCAACTATTGGACTACAATATTAGTTAGACGTGATATTAATGCTGTGTAAAATTTAACACAAAATTTTTGCACAAAACTTTTATTTGTTAATTCATGATCCGACATGTTTCAGCCTAACCTGTTGGCCATCTTCGGAGAGCTTTCTTTATTTTTTGTAGCTTATGTTTCAACTTACGTATCAGAAATTCCACACGCGATTAAAATTGTTATGGTGATTAAACATTACACTGCTTAAAATCAGCATTACAATAAATGTGCAGTTAAAATACAGGAGAAAATTATTTTGCTTTTGATATAATTGTTGCAACCAAACATATAGTTTTCAGTTTTTCTTCAAATGATTCAGATTTCCGATGTCTTTACATCTTGCGAATGAACATGTTGTGTTTTAACTATACACGTATTACTAATTTTAAGAATTGTGATATTTAATCATCATACAAAGTTAATCATACGCCGAACTCTGACATATAATTTGAAACATAAGCTGCGCATGCTACAGAAAGCTCCCTGAAGATGGCCAATGGTTAAGACCGAAACATGTTGGAGCATTAATTAACAAATAAAAGCGTTGTGCAACAATTTGGTGTTAAATTTTACATACGTAATGTAGTTCCACGGAATATGTACAACATTAAACATTAATGCTGTCTCATACATAGCAGGCAGACCTACCTACGAGTAGTAACTCATTGTCTCTGTCCGATTAACTGAAAATTATTTATAAACAAAAAACGTGTACATGAAATATTTATATTGAAATGATCATATATTTTCCTTGTGTTTGTTTAAGGAGGTTTTTCCCTTACTTCGAAATAAGAAGATTGTGGTCATTTAGGTTATGAAAGCTAGTAGTTAGTTGGCTATTACTCTTGTAGAGGAAATGTAATGTGATGTTTATTGGACCGTGCATCATTGTGATAGTTGAAGAATAAAAACCAACTAGATGTTACTTGTTATATTTACTTTACTTCTTAGATACTCAACATGTTTCGGGCATTAATATGTCCATCTTCAGGAGTTTTCAACTATGTTGTTGAACTACCACATTGGCTGTATTGTTCTTGGATTTCTGTGTGTTGG
>Ga0136643_10010466_pt1 | contig 13710 bp, 9 predicted proteins | sample TergutLab28metaG_FD_96883 | JGI IMG/M metagenome (GOLD analysis project Ga0136643, IMG submission 96883) | Labiotermes labralis P1 segment gut microbial communities from Petit-Saut dam, French Guiana - Lab288 P1 (version 3) (version 3) | ecosystem: Host-associated > Arthropoda: Insects >...
TTTAATTCTTTCCCCCCATTTTGGCCTTGGGTTTTATCCCGCAGAATTCCCCGTCAAAACCATGCATTCCCCTCTCCCCCCCCCCCCCCCAATACGTGACGGATGCTCCGCCTACATCATGTAACTCTTGTAGCACCTCAATGGCCAGCTTCGCATTAAGCAAATTGCAAGTACCAACTCGGCCCGCCAAACACCTGCCCTGATAGGTTTGTCGTATTCTACCTTTCCTCAGTCCTCTCAAGCAAATGTCGATAAAGAACTTAGTCAAGTGCATGACTAACTGCTTCCTTATCTTCTGAATCCATTATTCACTTCTCTAGTATTCAACGACATATAATCTTACCAACTGAAAGCGCCGTCATATAAACCAGGAATATAAAATATTACCCGCCTCTCACGTAACAGAAACTCGTTTTGCTTGCCAATAAACTAGCGGAAGTTGCTCCAGTGATAGATCGATAGCTCTTCAGTTCGAATCAGCGGTTGGGTGAGGCAAAGTGGAGGAACAGAGAATGCTCTCTCGCTGATCTGGCAGAAAAATACAAAAGAGGCTGTATGAAGTACAGGGTGTTCTTTTCGTTAATACAGTAACCATTATAGGAGGCGAACGGCCGTTTCGCTTAGTCGTTCACGCAATAAAAGCACGTCCTGCCTGCCTGCCTGCCTGCTCGACTTGCAACACCACTGTTCCTTCTTCAGGACTTAACATAAAAAGAAATAAGATTAAATCAAGCTAAGTTTCCCCCTCGGCGTACAATACGCGTAGGCGTTGAACCCAGGAGCCCACGCGTCACTGGGCTAGTTGGCGTGATAACAGATCTGTCGATTAGGTAATTTGTTTACAAAGTTTGGTAGTCTGATATACTGCGTCAAATACGCTAATAATTTTACGATTGCTGTTAGATGACTCATGAACTCATAAGACATAAGCTGCTGAAGGTTATACAGCCAAGAAGTAACAAGACGATAATGTTCTTAAGTGACACAGTAATGAACTGGTCATGCACTATTTTAAGGAAAAATTCAATATTTTTCTCAAGAATGGCCGTCCTCGAGCAGAGATCCAGCCCACGGACCTTCCAACGAAGATACTAACTAAATACTAACCAACCAACCAATCTCTGTAACAGGAACCCACTTACCACGGTCCTACGAATATGCCGGTAACAAAAAACAATTTATGTCAAAACAAGGCATGTGGTCTACAGCAGGCCAACCGGTCTGCAGCGGCCAACTTACATTTGATTTCGTGACCGAAGGACGCTTTTGCATCTTAAGGTATCATAAAACACAAGACATTTCTTGAATAGCTAAGCGACTATTAGCTTCTAGACGGCATTTTCCGGTGGAATCCGCCAATTGGTTACTCAGTTGAAGTGCTCCAGGAGATTCTGCGGTATGTTAATATTGAGACATGGAGGATCAAAGAAATGCAGGTATGAGAAATACCTGTAGTATTTCAACACTCTAAAACCCAATGGTCACTATGTGCACCACAAGCCTGTGTTTGATATATTCTACGTTCTGCGCATACAGTGCCTTTTTTATGTTTTTGTATGGATAGAAAAGAAACAACGATTATTTCCTTCGGTGGCGATGTGTTGTTTATTCTCGAAAAGGAGTGTGTTTACAGCGCGGAACGAACAGAATCTTTAAATACGAATCATCAGGTTAATCTGCTTCTTCAAAGGGTTAAATTATCTTGAACCTACATCCACAGTTTATAACGTTTATTCCTACGCAGAATGGCTTCAAAGGCATCATATGTAATACAAGCCGGCTGCATACAGCACCGGTAAAAAATAAATCTTATATTACTGTATGCGAATGATAATTATTCAACATAAAAAAGCTTGCTCAAACTCCTCCCTCCCTACTACACAGCCTACACACAGAGCCGGAAGATTAGGTTTCCTCATTAAAAAAAAGATATAAATTATTCGGCAATCCTTTCTAGTTTTTTATTATGTTGTACCACGTTACCCTACTGTTAACACGATAAACTCACCAGTAAACAAAATTAAGTTGGCAGGTTGCTAGGCTTACCTTTTTAATTCTGCTTATACACAAGACCCTCACAGGTACTCGTTCTGTACAAAGGCCCTGTTGAATATAGCCAGTACTCTACACTTTTATAGGTCGTTTACATGCAAACGTGTTTATTAGAGAGGACACAATGTATACGCGTCCAGTTTTGTAAAATAAAGAATACTGTAAAATAAACTACTAGTGAACATACTGCTAGGTGCCAGACCGCTACAACGTTGACGGTTCACAGTGTGCGGTACTTCTGTAATTCGCGTACTGGCATTTCTGTTATAGCGATTCGTTTTAAGGTGAGTTCGCAAAATTGTGAAAAGCGAGTATTAGTTTCGTCATGTCTGTCCGTTTCTCTGTGCGTCTGCATGAACAATCCGGCTTACCATTGGGCGGATTTTCACGAAATTTGAAAATGGAGTAATTTTCGAAAATCTGCAGAGAAAATTCAAGTTTAATTAAAATCTGAAAAGCATAACGAGTACTTTATATGAACACCTGTGTACTTTTATGATAACTTCTCGCTCAACTCTTACTAAATAAGAAAATTTTCAGTCACACGTTGTAGAGAAAGATCAAAACACACAGTTCTTGTGCAAGAGCTATTTTCAGAACATCGTGCCGTTTAAAGATAATGTGGAAAAACATAACACGGCCGGACAGGCCACAGATTACAATATAATACGGCGCATCCACTGTATAGGCTCGATAACTCAGAATACACACACAAACTATGAAATAATTATTGCTTTTTCAAGGGGGAAAATGATCAATGCTCCGTTTATTCGCCTGTCTTGTTTAAACAATCGAGACCTGACTTGATTACCTCGCGACAGGAACTGAATCTTTCAGTGCAATACGGGTATGTTTTAGGTTCAGTTCCTGCAACACACAAACCACTCGAAGAATCTGTATAAATTAGAACTGCTCTTGCGGGAGATGGTCGCTGTTTATTCTGAGAATCAGTTGTAAAGAGACATGTCTACATAACCTCGTTCCGTAACACGCTTAGATTTCACTTTACATAGTGGACAGAAGCCCAAGGACTATAACTGTCAGAGGTCGTTTTAAAATATCAAGACGTCACAATTTGTTAACCTTCAACTGCGCATGCGATATGGTGACGGGGATGACAGCTATATGGGCCTTCCTTTGCAACGTCACGAACGCTCTCTGTCTCACCTTTAGCCCGAACACAAGCACGCCCCAAACCAGGTGACAACAGGTCGCCAACATTTCTCTGTTTCAATGGACACAGTTTGTTACATAAATCTGTAACAGGTGCTTTGGCTACAAAACAAATACAATTTCATAGGTAAAAACAGCACGTGTGGATACATTTCGGCTACATACAAACCTAGTTCAACCCTCCATTTCTCTAGAGCTCCGAATCAAATTCTACGAAAGGAATTTAATATATTTTACACAGAGTTCGGCAACTGTAATGAACCAGATCAACCTGAATGCACTACAGAGGGGCCAATATCTGAACTCTTCAGAGCAGCACGTGTATCACAAACAAACAATAACTCTACATCCGCCGTGGTGTGTTCGGCAAGGCTTATAATCAGAGAAGGTCCCATATTACCGTACAAGGAACACACAGGTATCATGCGCACACAGCAGAAAGGCCTTTGAGCAATAAAATGACTGCGTTCGTATTGCCTTGTGGTTTTTCAACATGCAACTCTTCTTTTTCAATGAAAGCCGTCTCATAGTGACGCCAGAGAGTTATCAGCAACAAATAAAGATGTCAGGAGGAAATGAAAGGTGTGACTGCAAACATTATTGCAGAACGTTCGCCGGAATAAAAGCAAACCACGGAAAACTCACTGACGGACCACATCGAAAGAGGAAGCAAGCCAATTATAACTGTGTTTGGAAATAAAACATTGGAAGAAGCGGAAACGGCTGTGTGCACATGAGCTGAAAAGACAATGAAGGTGGCTGACGGAAGACCGGCCAACACTCCAGTGAGCAGGAGAGAAGCAATCGCATTCCGTATTCCTGTTCAAATCTCCGTCCGAAGACCAGCTATCTTCATCATAACTCTTAGTTACTTTATGACCACTTCGTCCCACATCCCTAGAATTATCAGTTAACCGGTCTCCGTTATCATTCGACGATATAAATTTAGCACAGGGGGAATCTCAGTCGGTATAGTGACTAGGTTACGGGCTGGGCAATCGAGAAAACGTAGTTCACCTTCCGGTGCCGGCATAAGACCTCTCATCCAAGCGTTCATTCCGGCTCTAAGACCCACCCAGCCTCCTATTCAACGGACAGCAGACATTATCCACGGGGTAAAACTGCCGGCAAGTGAAGCTGACCACTCACCTATAACCAGTGTAGAAGTTAAAGAAAGTAGAGCTATAACTCCACTGTTCCGTTGGCATTCACGGTGCGCACATGTACTTTAATTTTACATGAAATAAAGAGCAGTCTACAGACTGAAGTGCTTCTTAAAATGCCACGAGTTGTCACCTACTGAAGAAACGCTACATCCTTTCCGAAACTTGAGGAATGTCGGACTATTTACGACACCATATGGTTCATATTCTGTCAAAATAATCAGGCTGCCTACAGTAACACGAAAAGGGAGTGAAAATTTGCACTACATTACACTTCCAGAACTCCGTACTGGCGAAGTCGAATGGTCTTACAAAATTCAGATTTATTTATTGCAAAAACAATTACGTACTTTTAAAAAACTTTATAATGAAATTCACAACACACAGTCAACTATTAATAGAATACAAGTGTTTACTGCGACATTTAACAAACACTATACGAGTACTATGGTGCCTCAAGTTACGTCTATGAAGTCCCCTACATTTTATGTCTTTAAAAAGGCACTGCACCAGTTACATTTTCCGTCTTATGTATGTGTGCGCGCGCATATATAGACATATATATCTCGATATATATACGAGGGCAATTCCAAAATCATCCTCCGATTGGCTGGTTAAAAAAATACAAAACAGAGAAAAAACTTAATTACATGGAACAGTTACATACATAACAGCACTACTTCCCCCACACAGATGCCATCCACATTAAGGCACTTGTCGTACCGTGACACTAGTTTTTTTAGCCCCTCTTAAAAAAACGGTGCCGCCAAGTTATGCAGCCAGTTGTTGCCTCCATCCATGAGCTCTTCGTTGGTGTGGAAGCGCTGGGTAGCCAACCAGACCATCTTGGTGAAAAGATGTTAGTCGTTTGGCGCCAGGTCCGGATTGTAAGGGGTGGTCGAAAATCTCCCAGTTGAAGAGCTTGAGTAAAACATTTGTCCGAGCTGCGGTGTGGTGGCCGCGCGTTGTCGTGCAGGAGAACGACGCCTTTAGTGAGCATCCCGCGTCGTTTTTTATCACAATAAACCTCTGACGTTATTGTGGTCCCTGGTGTCATTAATTCTGTCAAAAAATTCCCTTACGGCCCCATAATACGTACCTCACAGCTGGCGGAAGCGGCGAGGATAGTGTCCATGTTTCATCGGTAATTACTCCTACACTATGCAGCGAAAATGTATAAGGGTAGGCGTTCAGCGATAACAAACGTTACTTGTTACGACTGAGCGTGCGCTTTGGCGCTATGACAACGCGTTTCTTTTTACCAAACCAATCGGACGTTGATTTTTGAATTGCCCTCGTGTGTGTATATATATATATATATATATATATATATGTACACACAAACACACACATCACAGGCGTAGCCGCTGCAGTTCTGTGATGTAGCCTTCATGTGAGCACATAATGAAAACACATGTTGTCAGCTTATCACGGCGCATACTAATCAACGTCACTCTTCCGAATTCTGACGTTCTGTCCGGTTTTGTGGATCGAAACTGCAGCGTTTACCCTGGAAACTCAGATGACAGGCGCCAATAAAACGTCGCTGTTAGCCCAAAATCCAAAAAGGCGTTACAACCAGAATACATTACAAACTCACGTCAGGAAAATGTGCCTAGGCAGTGGGATGAGTAATTTTCGGGATATCTCTATAACGGTTTAAAATATACGATTGATAACGTAGATATACACAAAAAGTAATTATGTATACACAAATAAGATGTACTGAATACCAGATGTGGTGTGGAGGGACAAAAATAATAATTTATCTCGCAATATTGAACACATGACAGAAACTGCACAGTTCACGTAACAATTACCGCCCGAAGTTTCCAGAAAAAAATACGAGAATCAGAAGGCATTAAATTGCCACGAAGTGCTACAAGTTACTGCGTTAACAACGGCAGTAATAGCACTCACTGAGTTCAGTCGAATTCCTGTACAAGGTGTGTGGAAATGCTCACAAATTACTACCAGGGCTTAATGTGTTATTCCATATGTAGATGAAATTTTTAGGTTGAGACCATTAGAACGAATTACATGCCGGAATGCTGAGTCACTCTTAGCTCCAGATGGGTTTGGCATGAGGTTCTTTCAAACTCGAGAAAGGGAAGCCAGTTACCGATTGAATCCCTGAATCGAGAAAACACCAGCGCTTTTATTGGGCCGGTGTACACAATGACGTGGCTGGTCACTTACGCCTCTTGACGCCTTTATTCCAAAATATGAATCGGTTCGATCATAGACGACAGGGTGGGAGTTGGAGGAGGAATTCAAACGAATGAGGTCTAACCAGGATACGAACAAAACCTGAGCTACGCCGAACGGGCACCATGACTTCGATTCTAAGCGTGTGTAAAGCGGTGTGATTTTCGACCAACAAGAACCAGAAGTACATTAGTCGGGAAAATTTTTGTTTGTGTTCCTCCAACAATAAATCGAATCGCTTCTTTTCATGTACCTTCCAAATCAATGTTAATTCAACGCTACACAATCAGGAATACTGATGGCGCTATTAAATTTGAAAACGAACCAAAGTGAAGTACGTACCTCAGTGGCCAACACGATACGGAGTTCACAGATCCCAGTGTAACAAAAATGTCTATCTACGTGAAAATGCCAATTTTCTTAGCAAAAAATAAACAAAACACTTAAACCCGCCCTGAGACCGCAAACTTCACAGCAAAATCGAATGCAACTTCCTCCTCCTAAAAACTCCCTGGCATTTGGCACTCCCGGGGATCCTGGCAGAAGTCAAAGGCTATGTGCTCCTGGAAGCTTCCCATTTACCCGAGCTACAGCAATGTTTCTCACCCCACTAAACATGTTAACACTAGTCGCACTTAACTTCCAGATAATGGCCAGTAAAAAAAGTCTAATAAGCATATATTTTGGATTGCCTGTCTTGTTATCACTGATAAAAACAGTTCGTGTCTAACTGTACCGATATCCCTCTCGTTTTCCGCACAGTCGCTGTCGTACTTGGAGCACCTGTCATATCGTCGGTCGAGTTTCCTATTCAATATTGACAACAATCCGTGTCCTTCGCCATCAGCCACCGCCTCACAACTGTTTCCGCCTCGCCATCTTCTTTAGTGTGTAGCTGCCAAACGACTGCTTCGGCGCTGAAGACAGGTGACAACCGTCCGACCACGAGTTCCCTTGATACAACAACAACACGTGTAGATTCTTCAGTTCCAAATTTATGCGCCACATAAAATTACAGTTCACCCACTCCTCCTATAAGTGTACAAATACACTTCCTGACATTTTTATTGTGGTGAAATTATGGTTTTCTTTACACAATGGCCAGCAAGCTACAAGACGCAAAACACTGTGAATCCCTTAAGCGGACCACAGCTTCAAAGACATGGACTCGCCTCAGTGCATTTCATTCATCTGGATCGCCGGATAAAAACTCCACTCAAAAGAGCCATGACATATTTCAATGTACACGCAAAGGTGGGAAGTGAATTTCACTAGCGGCTTAATTGAGCATCACAACATGAAGACCTCTACGCGCGAGTGGTAGTACACCTCCAAGAAATTTTACCCTCGGAAAGAGATGAAGGTGACACAGTACCACTTAATTACAAACTACATAACATCCGTATTATTGAGTTAATTTCAACGTATATTCCCGACGTTCCCATTGTGTGTATTACTGGTCCTAAACGTACTGAGCAATACAATACGATACTCTACAATTATCACGGTCGAGCTAAAGTGTGTTCCTTCATCAATTCTCACTAAAATACGTATATAATGAACTTAAATAATTTACAGCAAATGCAGTGGTTGCTAATGCAGAGAAATGATAGAGCACAGTGGTTACAAACTGCACTCCCTGCTCCATTTAATATACCATTAATTTTGCATTCCGAGTGAATATATGGCTCTCACAATAAACTCCGAACATTTCCCTCACTTCAAACCGTCTGGTGTTTGGGTGACGGAAACAAAATTTTCTTTATTACGGACAAATTAAATTCTTAAATACTACTCAGAAGAAGTTCACGGATCTAGCTGTTAGCGACCCGTCTTCAAAAGGGAATGTTCAATACCATCAAATGGCATGGCGACTTTAACAGACCATTTACTTAGTGCAATGATTTATACCGTAGTTCATAATTCCGTCAGTATGTAAGATTATACCGGCGCGTGAATCACACCACTTACAGCCATTTTGCGCCTAGGTTAAAAATTAGTGGATCTATACCTCCAGTCTCATAGCGCACACAAGGACAACATTACCTTCTTTACCTTCATCTGACAGAACATTTAACTGTAGCGTCAAGTGGAATGATGACGGTGCAGCTATAAATTGGAGGGGACTTCGACAAGAGAGGTGGTGGCATAATCGAGGTACTTTCCCGGCAACAGTCTGCGGGCTCTCCAAACATACTAAAATCCTCAGTGAAGAAAACCGGTATCTCAGCCGAGATTCGACCGGGCTCGTCCCAAATGCAAGTGTTACCACTACACCAACCTCCTTCGTAACTACGAATGATGATGTGGAACATGGATTATGTAAAACAAAGTGAAAGTGACCCATTTTTAAAATACGCTTATACCTACTACCCTTCCACTTTAGTGAATTACGGTGGGAGGAGAAGAAAATATTAATTCCGCCAGGATAAATGATGGTTCAGGATTAAATTTAAGAGTGTTGTCAACCAAAGCAACATTGAGCTGCATGCTGTTCCAACGCCGTCATTACGAAGGACGGCAACGCTGCAGCGGTCCAGCAACCGTACTGGCATAAGTGGCGTGAAGACTTGAGAAGAGTCGAACTACTGGAGTGACATTAATTGTATTAGGTAATTAAATACCTTACAGCGCTCAGGTTACATTAAAATATACAAACTCGCATTCACTGCAAACTCCGCATATTTTTCCCCACACAGAATTTAAAACTCGGCACTTAATACCACCATGTCCATTCCCACTCCAGCAGTTCGTGCAGCCAATTCGTTTGTATGGAAATAAAATATAAAGAGGAAACTTTTACCGGAAGATAATGGCTACATATGTCATGAAAATGTCACTATTTCGTCTAAAGACAACGGGATGTAGACACATATAGATGGAAAAGGTACAGTACGGTAAAGTTCAACTTAGAACAGGTCACGATTGCCCAGAGGTCGAGCAGAGGTATAGCTGTACCCTTTCTTTAACCTCGGCCCTAGACGGGAGTGCTGATCAAAGCGATGCTAAGGCCACTTTAACCCAGAGAGAAGACAAGGTACCAGTTGCACAGGAGGTTGGTTGGGGCACAGAGCCGGTATGGACGGGTGTGGAAAATCTCTTCCCCAGCGGAATCCGATTCTCGGACCGTCCAGGCCGTAGCCAGTCCAAAATATGGATGATTTAGGCAATTTCGCAAACGAGAAGGGAGTATACTTCCATAGATACCGATAGTTCGGTTTATAACTTCTTAGTGATCATACCGTTCCGAACACACACAGTACACACATTTAAAGAGGGCAATAACAGTATAATGCCTGTAGCAACTGGGGAGGAATGACACTTTTACCAAATGGAAACTTATATATACATGCATTATACGCCATTCTGTAAGACAATATACAGTCAACAGCAAAAGGATTTTTTTACGCGAGGAGCAATGTCGACAGTGAGCCAACCTACGGAGAAGAGGCAGACGCACAACCGTTCCTGCTCAAGGAAAATTAGGACTGAATCCACAGAGGTATTATACAGGAAAGGGCTTATTATAAAAAGCAATAAAATGATTGTATAGAAGCACAGCGATAGCAATACCAACAGGCTTTGACTAGATGGTTGTGTCGTAGAATAAAATTACACATTATACTGGCATGTGCCAGGCGGGAAACAGAAAAACCACGCAAAAAATCATTCAGGATAGTCAGTCCGTCACAACCGCAGCGCTGTAATGTTTCACCATAAAGTCCCCCGCAGCCTCTTGCCATGTCTGTCTGGTATGTGCACAAGGCATTTCAATATTCACAGGCATTCTATCTGACCAGAAAGAAATACAGTGTCGTGTTTTGAACTAGGTCCATCTGGATAGGATAGCGTCCACTGACAAGCTACTGTAAATACAGTAATAAACGTCGGTGTTAAATTTGAAGCTAGAAATTCCTTGCCTAGCTCAGAAAACATTAGCTTCTCAAGTGGAAAAAGTTGAGCTTCGTTGAGCTTGTTTTTGATTAAGCCTGTATTTCAGTTTACAGAACGGATATGAAAGCAATGAAAAAAATGACATCACCGATATGCAACAAAAAATCTATTATGCACAAGTCTTCTGGCCAGCGCTTCTGAGAAACGAAGTTTTACGTCGCGTGTCCGCCTAACTTGACGGTAAAGTGTCTCATTCTACTGTCAGAGCTCGTCCTCGTAAAACCCTCCCTGGAACGACGCACAATTCTGCAAATATTGTTTCATGCTTACCGGGAAATTCTGGAGGGATATAAACCGACACTTCTATAAACAGAAGTTGTGGAAATAAATAATTCTCCTGTTCAATATTTTAGGTTAGTCCACTTTCTTCGTGAAATCAGAAGAGAGTTTAAGCAATGTACGGCTCTAAAAGTTCCGCAGATTTCCTGACACTTCGATGGCTGTTACCCACTGACATAAGCAAGACGTTATTAGTAGACTACATACTATCAAATGGTTAGATGACTATCAATAGAAACTGCCTCAGTATTTCCACAGAGTAACTAGGAATAAACACGAATAACTCAGTCGTAAGTGCTGGGATTCGAGTCGAAATTTTAACCCGGGAACCCCAGAATACGAAACAGGGGTGCGATACACTCACCACGACTTACGGTCATTTCTGTATTGAGTTCAGTGATATCAGGTACTAAAATGTAAAGCTGAAAGACTGTTTAGAGTAATCTGAAGCAGCCTTCACTGCTTTAAAAAAAAGTAGGTAGGAGGTTCGTCTAGATGTACGTATATGTTCAGGCCTCTCCAAAAAAAAAAGTACTACAAATCACAACACAAATACACTTGGCAAATCGCCTGAAAATATATGGCACAGAACTAACGAACAAAAATTCTATTTGCGACGATATTAGAAGCACACCAAATTCCAGAAATTCTTACCACAACTTCGCACAGATTACTTCCCTTCCCGTCTGTTAAATGAAAACACGAATTGAATATTAACCACTATACATTTGCATCTTGTTACATATGCGTATGAAACACTAAGAAAATAACTCACGGCAAGGGTGTTCCAGCCGGGATGCTGCGGAAGATATCTGGACCCGATGGGTAAGTGAAGACGAGAAGGCTGAAGAGAATTACATAATGATAAGCTTCACGATGCTTACACGCCAACAAATATTATTAGGGTAATCACATCAAAGGAACATGAGATTGAAAGGGCACGTGGCACGCACAGGAGAGAATGGAGACCAAAAGAAAGCCCCAGTGAAGCGAACGGGCAACGTGGAAAGATTATACTAAAAGTATCTTACAGAAACACCACTGGAGGGTGTAAATGGGATTCATCTGGCCAAGGACAGCCGTATGTGGCGGGTTATTGAGAACACGACAATGAACGTTCGGGTTCCACAAAATGAACGGAATTTCTTGATTGCGAATCTGTTATTTTCTCAAGGCCTTTGTTCCATGGAGTTGGCACTCCCACCCGTTGTCTTTACAGTGTTACATCAACATGGAGTAGAGCCTCAGCCTAATATAATACAGGCGTGTCACAGGAAATACACCAGAGCATGATTTTCCAGATGAAGATACTATGCATTATTCCATCACATGGATCATAGCTGTCCGATGTATTACGTGCTACTGAAATTCGGGCAGAATATGGTTTGTGCCTCATCACGTAGCATCTGCGGTGAAAAGCAATCTTGTTAAGAAGCTCATGGGAATACGACATCAGCCCACAGCAACCCAGTCCTTGCCAACAAGCATACCCTTCACGAGTGTTGCCCTTTAACGAGAAACATTAATCTCCACCGAAGTAACTCAACACGAGAACGCGACCGTCACAGTGCCAGCCCCAGGGCAAACACATCTAAACATGATCGTCACGCACGTAGATATTCAGAGCAGCATAATTTTGGGAATGAATGCTACCGCTCGATCCGGATTCCGTCGTTTCCTGTTTGCAATCTAAAACAAATCGCGTTAGTACATTTATGACCTTCACAGCTAAACAACAGCGAAATTTATGCGACACCTTTCAACTCGTTCAGCCTCTGTAAATCATGCGATTACTCTACTATACATAAATCAAGATAATATTAAAACAGACCGCACGGAATTGGTGTTAACTGGCTTAGGATCGTGACCAATGGCGGACCGTGGCATCGGCGGAATAAGAACCTCTAGTGTGCTACCTATAGTGTCATTTTACATAAAACATGCCATGATGCAGAAGAAATGTGAGTTGGAAAAGAAGTAGAAAAGCGATTTATTTAACTATACTGTCAAATTCTGCGATTACACAGCGCCGAATTACGTGAATGGAATGCAGTTATGGAGCATAGGTAGGATAATGCTGACTGGGGACAACCGAAGTACATGGAGAAGAGTGTACCACTGCCACTTACCCTATCATAAATCCCACATGCACTGGTCTGGGATCAAACACGAGCATCTTCGCACAACAGGCATGCGAATAATGATTTGCACCATGACATGACGATTCCATTAATCAGATCTTACAAATCATGCTATCCACAGCTTCAGGCGTAAATTCTTACCGCTAACAGGTATGAACTGCTTTTTTGTAACGACGGACTGCAATTTCGTATGTCACCATTAATCTAAATTAGAGGACACGCAGTGACTGTTAATGACAGAGCACTTACCGGTCCAGGGGTAATATAATCTCGCAAACTAACGTCACACGCGTTAATCGATCTCTGTCATACCCCAGCTGCTATATACTACAAAATGCAATAACTTTAAATACTATATATCCCAAAGGTGCCCGAAATGTCTGCTCCTTCTGTGATTTAAAGGTCCCGTATATGCATTACCTAACTACATCTCGAGAAATAACGGAAGCATTTACGTAGACTTTGTGAAGGTTACAAAATAATGAAGGCACAGGAAGGTCGCAACAGCAGACGATAGGTCCAACGTCTGCCACTTTTGTGGAGATTAAGCTCCAGGCTTTTTTTGCCTTCGGCGTCAGCTGGCATAAGCAGTCTGTGCCACACACCGGCCGCTTTACCCCCCCCCCCCCCGGAAAACAAACCGCCACCCAAAAAATACGAGGCCCATAGCCCAATCCCTATACCGAAAAAAAAAAAAAAAAAACAAAAAAAAAAACCAAACAAAAAAAAAAAAAAAAAAA
>Ga0136643_10010478_pt1 | contig 13702 bp, 9 predicted proteins | sample TergutLab28metaG_FD_96883 | JGI IMG/M metagenome (GOLD analysis project Ga0136643, IMG submission 96883) | Labiotermes labralis P1 segment gut microbial communities from Petit-Saut dam, French Guiana - Lab288 P1 (version 3) (version 3) | ecosystem: Host-associated > Arthropoda: Insects >...
AGAAATAGATCATTCTCAGTGTATTCATGGTCAGAAACGGTTTCAACAACCTGATGGCATAGCAAGCTTTATTCAGTTTAGATGTTACTGCAGTAATGTGGTCCTTCCACAATAATGAATTGTATATACATCAAGCCCAAAAGTTTTGTGCTATTAATATTGGAGTTTATTAAATTGGGTACAAGAATCTGAATTTTCCCTTCATTTTGTTTTTTAGATTGGAACTGCATAAAATGTGTTTTATTGTAGTTTAAAGATAGGAGATTGCTCTGGAACCAGGAAGTTATTTCAGTCATTACTGAATTAATGTTTTTTTGAAATTCATCAGGGTTGGCATTAGATATAATGGTAGTATCGTCAGCAAATAGTATAGGGTTGGCTAATTTGTTAACGCTTAGAGAGAGATCGTTTATATATATAATCACCCAAAATACAGGTCATGAGTCTTGTCTTTATGGAAAGCCCAAACATTGTCCTCAGAACCTCATTCACACACACACACACACTCTCAGCCTGTGATCTTCTCTTAACATGAAACATTAAGTTTCACACCTGTACAAAAGATGCAAAACTGTAGTTATGTATACTTCAATCCTTATCTTTTTGGTAGCAAATGGGAAGGCAGATTTGGGACCAAATGGTGGCAGATGGAAAAACTGCACAGTACAAAACTGGAAATAATTTATGAATCTGCACTGTTACTAACTCAAACTGTACATAAATGTTACAGTTATAACTGAAAAAGAGCATTGTTGGGGTGGTCAAGGCCGGAACCAAGCTGTAGAAACAAAGGGGGAAGAAGATTAGTGAATAATGAATTGGAAAAGATGTTCTGACATAACATGAAACAGTACCCCAGCATCTGCCTGGAATGACTAAGGAAAAACACAAAACCCCACTCAGTATAACCAGTCTCTGGGCTCAGATTCTGCAACTGTGTTATGAGCTTGGGCACAGGGACAACACTAAAATAAACTTTACATCCATGGAAGCCCAAGGAAAGGAGGGTATCAGGTAGTTCATGACATCTGTCACAGTTTCTCTTAAGCATGACAGATTTGTGTGTCTGCATTCACTATTGATGGCATAAGCTATCAAATAATGAGATCTAAACATGAGGTTGTTTTTGTTTTATTCACAAATGACACCATACAAAGTAGTGAGTTCAGAGTGCTGGGTATGACAGGACAAGAAATGGCACAGACAACTGCACGTCAGTCCTGTGCCATTAGTAATCAGTTTAAAATAAATTACAATATCATTTTAACAAATATAAAACTGGCATTTTTAACAACTGCATGTAATTTATAGAACTTGGCCTAACAGTTGGTTCTTTTTAGATTTTTGGAGTACTGATTATACTTGACTAGACTTAAATGCCCTTACTCAAAAAATTGAGACTGAAATGGAAGAACCAGTACGTTACCTATTAAAGATTTAAGCAAAACAATCCTGCTTCAGTTTGTAACTGGCATCATGTAAGAATTACTTTCTGAAAGCAGTCAAATAAAAAAAAAAAAAATTCGTTTTTCTTTCGTGTATCGAATTATGGAAAGACTGATTTCCATGTGTCGTATGTATATTATTTTCAGACATGATAAATACAGCACTGGTAAATATGACAACATTAATGAATTAGTAGTAGAAATTGTGAGATGTAACTAAGGATGCTGGCATAATTTACCACTTATTCATCAATGATGTACATATTACACATTATACTTCATACAATTTGGTGCAGTTTCAATATGCTGTGCTGATGGTGATGGTGAGATGGATAATGGTGGTGGTGGTGATGCAATAACTAAGTCAACATCATCATACTGTATGCCCATTTCCAAGGGCTCTGTTGACATGTTGGTTCATTCCTTTCTTCTCCATAAGGAATATTAAGTTCTTGCATGGAATCTATCAACAGCAAAAATTTTAAATCATTCAACAGGTATTTACAATTGACTTACAAAATCTTCTTGCAATTTTCATAATTGAAGTAGTACAATAATTAGAATATTTCATGTGTAATTCCTCTACACAGCAGTTTTGCTGATAACCATGGTTCATTACATATGGCACATATTGATATGCTTTCATTTTGTATTCAGTAGAATTCCTTTAATCTGGTACATGAAAATCTGCAATCCTGACTGTCTGAGACTTCAGGCAAGTAGCTCCCAAGACTGGAAATTCCACTGCCTGTAACTTATGGTGTATGCACTGATTCCAGTACTTCATCTCGGGTTATCTGAACCTTACTTAAGTTCATAAATCTATTATAATGGCTTCATCAGATCCCAAGGTGAGTAAACAAGGAACTACTGGCAGGACAAAACACGTAACTTCAACAGTTCCCCAGAAACTTTGAATATTTAGGAAGCTTCACAGTGGCAAAGTCCAAAGAGAGGATATGGTTTCATATGACAATGGATCATCAACTGCCTATAACATACAGCAACAGAAGGACCAATTACGATTGCTTATGGCATCAAGTGGAAGTGTGAAATAACTTTGCAAATGACAGACAATGAAACAGCCCAAATTAGCACAATTGGACAAGGTGTTGTAAGTGGTTTACAGCAATACATTCCCAAGGAAAAACCATACTAGTCCTATGATGTTATGGTGCAATGAAAATATCCGCAAGAACTTGGGTCATTACATGTAACATCTGATCAACCAAAATATTTAATAATCCAGAACCTGTCTGGTCCCATACATGCCAGATCAAATGTATTCTACTGTATGTAAATCCATCATTAGCATCCTAAACAGTTCTGTAGTACTGGGATTACAATTAGAAACAAACAGAACAAATAAAAATACCAACTCTCTTGAAGCTTAATGTGGGGTTTCAGTGTAATATATCTTTAATATGTCAGTTTATTAAGTCTTTATGTTTTTGGGACAGATCCAAAACAGGCTAAATTTATATACTGAACCATGTGTTGTGATAACAACAGGTTGGAGGCGTTCCCTGTGTTATGCAGGGAATTTTATGCATGTATTACTTTCAGAAGTGTTAATACCTTATTAAGAAAGAAAAGTGGCCCATCTTCCCCTGTAATACAGTGTTTACAGCTCTCCAGGAGGAACAACATTTAGCGAGAAAGCAGCTGTTGTCTCTCCTTTCTTGCCCTCAGCTTTTGCGATATACTGGCCTACATCTGCTGCACTACAGTTTGTGATGTCAAACTTGAATTTCCTTTTGCCATCCTGAATAAACTGGTACTTCGAACTTTGTTCATCTATGGGTTTACCATCCTTCAGCCATGTCACTGTAATAAAAAGTTGGAGTATCAGAGCTGACACAAAAGTATTACAAATCTATTATCACTGCGATCTACACAGAAAATATAAGCAATTGATTTTGATACAGGATATCTTATGAAAAAGAAATGGACACTGATAACAAACTAAATAACTATATAAAAATAACAGGTATTATAAACACTATATTTAGACCACAGAAAATGTTAAAGAAAACAAGAATAAAACTATACAATACACTGGCCCTTCCAGCTTTGTTATACAGTAGTGAAAATTGGACCATTAAAGCAAGATAAGCAAGAAGAATAACAGCAGCAGGGATTAAATATAGGAGAAACACAGCAGGAAGCACATGGACAGAGTATAAAACAAACATAGAGACTGCAAAACAACTACATATAACCCCAGTTTTGGACAAAATACAGGAATACAGAAGAAATTGGTTGCAACATATGAAGAGAATGGCCTGTAACAGATTACTGAGAATACTAAAAAAATACAGGCCAACAAGCAGAAGAAACCGGAGGGGACCATTAAAGAGACTTCTAGATGTGTGGGACTGGGACAGGTCAACAAGTGGCCCATCTCCCAGCTCAATGATGGTGATTACATGATATCTCAATGTGCATGCACACTAACTGGAAAAGTGTTCCACTATATATGTGATTTTTGGTGTCTATTAAATTGTACAGATGATGACATTAAGTTTCAGTTTGTAAATAAAGCTTCCTTCAGGCCTATCATGAAAAACATAGTGCAGATTTAATATATGGCAAAAACTGAAAGAGATGTTTCAAGTTTTGTTTAACATGCACCACGTCAATATCAATAGACATATACTGTATGTACATGTATGCATGTGTGTGTTTTCTGGCTAAACAATATGTAAATACTGAGTCTTGAACATATTTTTATATGACAGACCTAGAGACTGCTTAATTTATAAGCTGGAACTTGTCATAATCATATGTATGACTTGTAACACAGTCAATTAAGTTCTGTGTAAACTGAAATATTTTCTGCAGTTAATAAGCAACTACATTTTACTCTGTATGTTAATTGCAAGTCAAGGGAACTGTGGCTACAGGTATGCTGATGGAGATCATTGGTACAAAATGTCACAGAGATTTGGCCAACTCAAAAGTTCAATGACCTGGAGTGGGGATTGAAGTTAAAAATGGAGTAGAGCAAACGCTATCATTTACTACAATAACATCCCTCCACTGTTCATCATGTTGGTCATACCCACAACTACATAACCATGGATATTTAATCAATGGGAAGGATGGAGATGTGTTTCCTGGAGGCAGGCCATGGACTAGTTTCAGTACTGAATTACAACCTCTAAGTTAGGAAACTGCCTATGAAAACCATTAATAATCCAATGCAGAAGATACATAAAGAATGACTTGAAGTTATGAACATATTAACGGTGTTCACTGGAAGATTTTTCCAGCCTCCCTCTACTTTTCACTTAGGAGTGTCATGGTTATCTATGTGGGAGTCAGATGTCATCAGACGTGCACTCACAATGGTCATCTAGGGAAATCGGGTCTAACAAACTTCTCTTAGTACTCGATACACCTGAGAAAATCTGCTTTTTTGGTCATGACTTTCGTGAGATGCTGCAGGATGGTTAAGTGCTGTGTGCTGGTGACATACAGATGCTCCTGCACATCAGGCAGATGCTCCAGCTTAGCACTTCAGTGTTAAGCACAGACAGTAACTGGGGTTATGGTGTCAGCTGAAACTAAGTTCCTGCAGGTGGGTTGGCTACAGTCTGAGGCTGTGGCATTAACTTCTGTCAAGTGGTAAAATGTCCACAGATACGGCCATCATTGTTTTTGGCCAGCTTTCTAGAACTTCGCTGGGTATCCAGACAGAAAAGTCCTAAAATGCCAGAATGGTTTTCTAGACCAGACCAGGAGAGTTTTTTTATCACCAAACCCAGGTTCACCACAACTACTACAAACAAGTCTGGATGAACTCCTGCTGTATCAGAATCTCTGACACGAGAGGTACCATACAGTGGAAGAGTTCTCTATTTTTAATTCCTGGGGAACCCTTTAATAAATAAAATACTCATATTTCTGTTGAACCCTCAGAAAAAATACAATAATTTCCTTAAATGCCTACATGCAAAACTTCATTCAGATGTATCCAGCCTGTATTCCCATAACAAACAGATGTACTTACCTAATGCATTGGGTTTGATAACATTCAGGTGTCTATCACCAAACATACATGAAACAATGTCTTCTATGCATGCTTTACTTCACAAAGCAATACCACAACCTCCTTTGTATAATGCTCCCACACAATTACTGTTCATCTACAATGACTATTATCAAGTTACAGTAAGAAATTATCAATCAATTCCTCATATTTATGCTTAGCAATAAAAAGAGGTTTGCCATTGCAATTGATGGGCTTCATGTGTAATTTTTCAGTACTGCTGGTACCATGAAATGTTTGTTAAGGTTTGATAACACAAAACACAATGGGCAACAGATGTACCAAAATCACTAACACAGGAACATCTCACTAGAGATACCAGAACCTGTCAACATATTTACATTTCTTATGTTGTTCACTTACACTGGTACCTGATGCAGTAGCAGCTTCCTGTTTCCTTTGTGCCTGAAAGAGTAACTGGTTTAGCCTCTGTACTTTTATTTCCCTCAAAACTTCCTCTTTTGAGTCAGAAATACATTATGAGCATTCAAATAAATAAAAATAAGTGCACTCCAATGCCACTGACAGTAATAGACAGACCAAGCAATTCTACTGACAGCTCACTGTAATAGAATCCAGCATAAAATGACAACTATGAAAGCAGCGACTGTTGCATTGCCACAGTGAAATGCAGAGCGTAGCACATGCTGTCCAAAACCACAATCACATCTTCCACTTTGGCTTCATGAGCTGAAGTGTATTACACTGATATTCTGTGGTGACCAGATAAAACAAAATCCTGAATTTGGACACTGATGTCATTTGTTTATCACACTGCAAGCAGGCTGTGGAATGGACAGTCAGGTGCCCCTTTCCAAGACTACTCTGTGTCACCCTCACACTATTTGTTATGTTGCCACAGTATTCTCAGTGCTTATTCAAAGTTGAGTGGTTGTAGATTGCAAGGGAGGGTGCTATAATAACTGCTTTCCATACAAGTACAAACTGACATTAATGATTAAAGAGCTTATAATAAAATCTAAATTCTGTCTGTCTGCCTGCTACTGAACAGTTATTCTTGTGGAATATTTCGTACAAGGACTGACTTATCTTGATGAGGAGTAGGCCTACCGCTCTGAGGTATTCATAACTTGGCAAACCTGAAAGCTAGTATACCATGGCCCCTCTTCAATGTAGTGTTAGTAGTACTGGACATGGTAATTAGAACTCACCTTTTTGTGGTACTTTCTCAATTTCACACTCAAACGAGACATTCTCTCCTTCCTGAACAGTGGCAGACTGTGGGAATGTTTTGAACACAGGGCTCTTTGGCTCTTCATTTGGTACTGCAACCAATATTAAATATCTCATTATTTAAATCTTCAAGATTAACATAAATTAAGGGAATATACTTGGAACTTCTATGATTATCAACAGACAGAAAAAATACTCAACAAACAAACCAACCAAACAACAAATTAAGCAAGCAAGCAAGAAACCAGTAACTCTGAACTAATTCCACGCAGAAGAGTTACACCTGAGAACACTCACTCAGCCACTCAAGAACTCCCCTGCATTTTGTACAACTGAAGGTTCATTAATGTGCTGACAAGAGCCCACCACTGATACTCTTTCCTTAGCAAGACGAATTCAGTTCACATACTGCCATCATACTTCTGGAAGATCCATTTTAACATTAGCCTTGTATGTATACTTGCATCTTCCAAGAGGTCTCCTGATTTCAGGTTTTTATGCTAAAACTTTGCATGCATTCTCTTATCTTTCATATGTGCACATTCCTCACCTCTGTCTTTATGTGCACATTCCTCACCTCTGTCTTCATCCTTGATTTGGTAATCACAGTATCAACATATTCTAGCATCATGTTGTGTTTGTATAAATTTATTGCAACATGTTCCTGTCACACATAATGACTGTTGTGAAAATTCTTGCACTTGTCCATACCAACATTTTTTAGTATGACTGTTCCATCCTCATGTCAAATATCTACCACTGCAGCACAAACTATCCTCAATGCAATGTTTTGTAGTCACCATTAAAATTGGGGCTAAAATAATTTTAAAATATTACAATAGGAGGTGTGTACTCCACACTTTAACAAACTGTTTGGTAAGGAGTAAAAATCACCAAGCGCCACACTATTCAATTTTCTCCTGCCTCCTGTTACTTTGTTTATCTGTATTTGTATTTATTAGGCATTCATCAGATCCATACAAGACGTGGATATAGAACTTGTCAGGGTAAATATAAACTACAGTTACAATTTAGGATATATGGCTATAAGATAAGTACAATTACAACAAGAAATATTAGTATAAAGTAAGAAATACTGTTATAAGTAATACACGAGATTACAAAAGGAATTAAGAAATACAAGTAAGGAATTTCATTACAATTAAAATACAATTACAGTAGTTAACGTGTAAGTTCTCCATTAATCTTTACAGATGTGGAACTAGTCATTATAAGCACAGTAGGTAAACAGGCATACACAGTTGTTCCGTGGAGACAATATGATTGGTATAGCTTGTACAGTAAGTATACATAAGTTTTGTCTTAATGTCGTATCTCAGCTAGCTATATCAATGGTTATGAATGATAATTAAAGTAAATATAAGTTGGGTGACTATGAGTTTAGTTAAGACTTAATGTCAATAAATCTTTGTCAAACACAGCCATCAGCATCCTGCTCTCACCCATCTTCAGTCAATGTTCTCCCCTTAACGCGATACACTACAATTCACAACAGCACAGAACGACAAACTTATACAATTCTGTGTTTTTGTGTATTTTAATCTTCAAACTTTCAGAAAGCAGCCAGGAAGACAAATATTTTTATGTGAGTTCCCTGAATTTAATGTGCTCTCAGTTTACTCATGATTGACAGCGTGTTTTTCAGAGTGACTTTGATTAAAACTAAACACAGAAAAATTTTTGCACAATCTTTTATACTTGATTACATTTGAGCTTGTGCCTTCCAGTGATCAGCCATTAAAATATATTTACTTTCTTCTACATTTACTTTTAGGCCACCCTCATTACTAGTGACTATACAATGCAAGTTCTATATTTTTTAATAGTGTTTATGTTCTTGCACAGTTAACATCAACAGCACAGTGATGTGTCCCATTCAGTTACAATCCCTTCTGATTTTCATGGACCTTCCTAAAGCACATACTACATCAAAGTTGAAAAGCAGTACTACTAAGACATCTCCTGTGTTCTCTGGGCTACAAACAGAGCACTGTGAGGTTTTATTTGAGTTATCTGGGCCATGCACTTAAGACTTGCATCTAGGGCAACCAGATGGCCCACTGAAACCTTCGGTTTTTAGTTTGCCATTGGACACACAACTATGAAGTTGTGCTGAAACCATTGGACAGTGCTATGGAGATAGGAGAGATCCCTCCTTCTGAGACAGGAGTTTAAAATGTACCACACCTTAATTACTAAGAGATATAAACTTGGAAGAGGAACTGTTGTGTTCAATAAACAGACACAGCAAATACCAAATAGGTAAGCTATGGTGAATATGGCGATGATATGGTAGAAGATCAGCACACAATGAACAGAAGGAAATAAAATTATATAAGTGACATGTGAATAGTGAGAAGGAGGAAAACTTCAGAGTCCACAACACATTTTCCCACCAGGATGTGAAACAAGTACTCTGACAAAGAATGAACAGCACTGAAATTTCATGGTTAAGAGGCGATAAATATCACACATGACTAAGTACAAAGTGGAGAGCAAGTGTCAAAGCTATGCAAAACAAGACAGCATCATACATATTGGCCCTTATACATACCTAAGACAATGAGGGTGCAACTGCTGAAGGATTCTCCTGCATCATTGAATGCTTCACATGTATATGTACCCGAATCTTCAGGGAAAATCTCAGCTATATTTAATTTGTATATGTTGGCTTCATTTGTGTACTGGAAATCTTTACTCGGCTTGATTTCTTTATTATTATGAAGCCATATCACATCAAACTTCCGAGCACCTATAAAATGAAGTATCATACACACAGATTAAATAAAATACAAAAATTTACTGAAAACTTTTCAATTAAGTATAATGAAAGAATAATGTATGAACACAGTTCTCTGCTGATAGCTCAAGTTTTGAACATACATCTTGTTCAGCAAAGTATGCAGAAATAAAATTTTAAAACTATTCCTTAACACAAAATAAAAACAACAGATACAGAAATGTTGAACCTTAAAATATGGTATTTTGTTTGAACAAACATTTAGCCAGTCAGCATACAGTAACTCATGCTGTGACACAAACAGAACCTACTGCTATAAAGCTGCCTTGATAACACATGTGCAGTTCATACCCACCAACTGCAACATGTTTGTTATTTTGATTTGTGTCTATGGCCTTTCACACTGATCTACAGCAGTGAAAAAAGGCTCTTCTTTCTTATGATAATATATTTGTTAAACATGTCACCAGCATCAAGATTCACCTTTAATTAAAAAAAAAAACAACATAACTGCTGAAGTTCTACAAACCTACAGAACTGGAAATAAAAGTGGGTACATTCCTGACAGGAAATGACATCAACCAAAGTACATGCTGACACCAGTAAAGCTCTCGATCTTAGACTGAAACGTTGGTAAGGAATTATCACTGCATGCTGCGTAATATCTTAGAACAGCACAGATCTCACATGAATTTTTGGCGATGTTAGCCTTAGTTTGGTTCCACGTGGTCTGGTTTGGAGTCGATCTGGTTTGGCATGGTCGAGTTTGGTGTTTCATACGTGAATTGAAGACGACCTCACATATTTAAGCACCAGATTTAAGGGAAAAACCTCATCTTGCATTTGAGTAAATAGTGTACTGTCATGATCCTGGATATGAAAGCGTGATTTTTATCCATGCACAGACTTGAAGTAGTTTACACAAATGACAAACACAATCTGTAGGTTTTTGAAAGTTAAGTTCCAATTGTTAATCTAAAAATCATGAGAGGCCAACTTAAATATAAATTACAGAATTAATGGCAGTTTCAAATGTGTATCAATGTTGGACAACACCACTTTCAGCATGTTGCAGAATGAGGTCCATAAATTGGTTTTACTGATAATTTTTTGACCATGAAAGGAACTTCCAACAGAATGGGCAAAAACAGTCAACTTCCTTACCCAAGACAAGCACTCTCCCTATGACATGGCAACAGTCAATCTCACTGTATGAAGTATACCTTATTACTGACATTACACATATCTGTTAGTGGTGTCAACAAACTGCAGCATGTAAAATTTTAATTTCTTTATCAATTAATCATCTACCACGCAAACTTATGGAAGTGTAAACCCTCATTATTCACTAACCAATGTGAAACACAACTTCAATACATGGTGATCATTGAACCACAAAGTAGAGAGTAGGCTTACAAGCACAACACTAGCCACAAAATTACAACTATTTATATTAAGAATTCAAGTAAGTTATTAATTCTGACTGGTGAATATACCTATAATTCGGCAAGACAACGTAACAGGTTCACCATCTTTTACATAGTCAGACTTTACATGGCTGACAATCTTTGGAGGTTTGTCTCCACCCTGTGCACTGCTTCCTGCATTCTGCATTGCTAAAATAAAGAAGTAAGCAGTATAAACACTTTTCATGTATCACAATTAGAACATATACAGTTATTTTTAGTAATTAAAAAATCTCAAGGTGTTCCAGAATATTCTGGATAATATTTGATGACCTTTCTTATACAACATATTTAGTAGTTCCAACTTAATGGCAACATCATATAACCAACATAACACAAACAAAGGAAATCGTACTATACCAAATACTCTGTACGCACCATAAAATTTTCTTTCTGGCAAAACTTTTATACTTACGCTTCACTGTAAGTTTGCATATTGTCTTTGCTGTGCCCATTGAATTTGTGGCTTCACAAACATACTGACCCTCATCTTCAGGGAACACTTCATTTATTGTGAGTGTTGCAACTCCGTTCTTATATTTCAGGTCCAAAATGTCAGAAGAACTTAAAGCCTAGGAACAGTTAAATAAATTATATTACAGCTGTACAAACAAGCATGACTGAATGCCTGTATAACAACAACATCCTGTTGCAATTCAGGAAATAACAAAGAGAGATTACACAAGAATAACACTATAATAAAAGTAAAAATGAAGATACTGTGCAAGACATCCCTTCTAGATGTGATGGAAATGTTTGACCAAAAATATATAAATTTATATTCAATGCTGATAAAATGGCACTCTTTGTATACTATATTGAAAAATAAAACCTTCAGCATGATTTGGGAGAACCATGCCATGGTAGAAACAGAAAGCAGAAAGAAGACTGTTTTGTTGCAGTTACAATGGCAGAATGAAGCTATAACCTTTCAATATTGGAAAATACGATAAACCGCTATGTTTCAAAAACATATCCTTGCTGCCATACAAATAATGAAAAGGCATGGATTACAATGTGCATCTGACACCATCATAGTTTCTGGAAGGGATGATATATTGTCTGTGAACAAATGCGCAGCACATCCACCAAGTCTGTTGTTAAATAGTATTAACATGGCTCCTGTTTCTGTCAACATCACCAGCATGCTGCACACTCTATATAAACAACTGTGCAAAGACCAAGTATATTGCTGAACTGGAGACAAACGAGTAAATGAAGGCAAGTGTTCTACTAACAATTCATCTTGTGTTAAGAGCATGCAGTTCAGTGAAATGAGCTCACTGTTTCAGCCAATCTGGTTCCGCTGCTACCAGTTTTAAAAAGAATGAGGAAGACAAAAAGGACAGAAAGGAAATCCCAGGAAATCAGGCAGTCATGTGCAAAGATTTTACTGACTGTAACAGTGTGTTGCAACAGGAGCTGTGCTGAATGTGCAAGTTGGTAAATGCAGATAAGAACACAGAAAACTAAAGAAATGAAGATGTAAAAGAGCAGCAACACCTGGGGAAGCAGTTGTTAGTTTTCATGTAGTGTGACAATAGCTAACTTCATTCCCAGTGTTTTTTGTTTTATGCTAGCATAAAACAAATGACTCAGTTGGAAACGGAATTTCTCTTGATCTACTGGATATATCACAGTAGAAAATGAGCTCTTTTTCTATAAGGAAGTGAATGCAGATTCTCTTCCCTGCAGACTGTGCTGTGAAATTTATATTTCTTAATACTGTTTTTGGTTTCTATAATGTGTGAAATAAATATTATTTGGGTGATAAAATCTAGAAGAAAGAGATAGGTGTGGCACAACACACATATGGGGGAGATGAGTGGTATATAGAGGATTTGGGTGTGGAAATCTGAGAGAAAGAGACCACTTTGGTGGCCTAGTATAGATGGTTATTAAAATTATCTTCAGGAAATAGAATAAGAGAGGTGGTGTGAACTGGATTATTCTGGTTCACAATATAGACAAGTAACAGACTCTTCCAAACATGGTACTGCACATTCGGGTCCCACAAAATGTGAGGTATTTCTTGTCTGGCTCAGGAACTAGGAGCTCCTCAAGTAGAATTCTGCTTCACCAAGTTATTTTTTTGAAGTGTGGCGTGTTACTCAAATGTACAGTAACTGTAATAAATTTTAAACACTGCAGATGCTATGTTTGGAAATTCATAACATATCCCACAGTTCTTGTCTGAATTATAGTTTTTGAAATTAGTTATTTAATAAGTGAGAAAATTTTCATGTTTCTTATGTGTGTGTGTGTGTGTGTTTATATACAGGGTGTTTCACGACTTGTGGACATTACTGCAGAAGGTGATTTTTTAGGTCTTTTTGATCAAAAAAGTTCATATAAACATGTGTCCGATTTTGGACGGTTACGGAGTTATGACCGCTTGAAACTCAGAATATAAGGTAAGGATTATTGACAATAAACGGAACAAAATAATAAACCAGCATAATACATGATACATTTAAAGTATAAATGTAACGTTAACTTCGTGAAATTACCATTAAATTGACCTGATCTGTGCTTAAAGCTGGTTTTTGAAAATGCCACCACCGGCCACAACACAGGCTGCCACTTGGTTGTAAACTGTGCGGGTTGCTCGTAGTTTCTGCTGGCTGTTTCTGATGCGGTCTGCGGCATCCAAAATGCGACTAAGCAATTCATATCGCATTACCACTTTCACACTGTAAACCAGTTCTTTCATCCATCCCCATACACAATAATCCAGTGGGCTTAAGTCTGGAGACCTGGCTGGCCAATTGTGGGGACCGCC